>Ga0123342_1002157_pt1 | contig 32961 bp, 20 predicted proteins | sample Turbeawhitnodule_FD_89960 | JGI IMG/M metagenome (GOLD analysis project Ga0123342, IMG submission 89960) | Root nodule microbial communities of legume samples collected from Mexico - Turtle bean Mexico white nodule | ecosystem: Host-associated > Plants > Roots > Nodule | place: Mexico: Nepantla... | reverse complement strand
GCTGGTGTAGATTTTACTTATGCAGTAGTTTAATTTATGCAGTAGGGGTTACTCTCTTCCTGTTTTGGGGTGTTTCTTTTGGAGACCCTAAAACAAGGTTTGGAGTTGTAAAGGGTTGGGATAACCCTTTTGTATCCCTCTTAAATTTATTTTATTCTTTGTTTAAAAAAAAAAAAAAAAAAAAAAGAAAAATCTAATCATACTTGTTCACATAAATCTTTGATTGTCAATTTATATAATTTATAATGATATAATATATACATTTGTGTCCTCTTGTATCCTACATTTTGAAAAAGTACATGTGTATCCTACATGTAAATGTGTATCCTACATTTACATGTGTCGAGGTTTTCGTGTTGTGTCTATGTCCATGTTAATGTCTGTGATACATATATTCTTAAAGTAATTGTTGGAGATCTCACATCGACTAGAGATTAGAGCCTTTCATTGTATATAAGTGGATGCAAACCTCAACCTCATGAGCCGATTTTATGGGGTTGAGTTAGGCTTAAAGTCCACTTCGTAACAGTAATTATTATAAAATTAATGATCTTGTTATATATGAAAATTCATCTGACATAATGCAGAAAAACGTATATTCTAAAAACATTCTATCAAGTAAGATCCCAAAAACTAAAGCTATAATATAAGCAAAGAAAATTTAGGTACAATTCAACTTACCCTCTCCTTTTTCACAACTCACAATGAACTTGAGTTCAACCATATTATAATATTCAACCACACCAACTATGGTACCTTTAATACCTGTATGTTACTCTGTTTTTCGCATTGGTGACAAATTTTTGCTACTTTCGAAAATATACATTATATATACTTTGGTAAAATTCCAATCTTTCAACTGTTACTTTTTTTTATTTTATCCGCAGAAATATATTACCTTTCTTACCGATTACCAAACACGTATGCAATTGTAACATGTTTCCTAAACATGAGGACATGTAGACAACAAGACTTGCAAGAGAGAATAGAATCCATTGATTATATAAAATAAAAGAGTCTAATAGATAGACAATTCAACAATTAGTTAATTGCTCCTTATTACAAAATAAAATAAAATGAAAAATAATTTTTCACTGAAATATAGATACATGTAAAGAAATGAAGAAATTTTACTGGTGATTTTATTATGTACTTGTCAAAGTAACATCTTTTACTTACATATACCACGTTTCATTAAAAAGTTAATTTTCATTGTACTTTGTAATCTAGAACAATTAAGTGTTGTTTTGTTAATATATATGAATTCAGAATAAAATTAGTTCAATAAATATACATGCATGTTTTCTTTTTCAAAGTGTTAATTGCATTAATCATTTAGTAAAGTGCATAGTTTTTCTATATTTGAATCCACATTAATTTTTTTTTTAAAAAATAATCAACAATAAATATGATCATACAAAAACAAGAGAAATGAATGTGTTGGCTGATAAATTCTTCACTAAATTCAAGTATTTACTTATAAAATATTTATATGCAAAATATAAGAATTTTTCAAAGACTTATTTATGTAAAAAATTAATTATAAGATGTATAAGTTAACCCACTCAACATTTACTCAATAAATATTTTTTCTGTTGTGAAGGGCAAGGGCAATCTTAATTATATTAATAGCTGAAAAAGATCGTTTCTACAACGATTGTGAAAATAACAGTAATAATTCTATATACAACTAAATTTAGATAAAAAAAATTTAATCAAATTAAATTAGCTATTATTTTAGACATTAACAAATTATTGGTATATATATAAAATAATTTCTATTATTAATAAAAAATTATAAAATAATTTTTAAATTGATATCTATATTAACTATCAAAGTTTTAGTTATTATATTTTATATTAGTTTTTAAGAGATTAATAGAAACTAATTTAGAATATAAAATAGTTAGTAGTTAAAACTTTGATAACTAATAGTTAGATACCAATTTAGAAAATACTTTATAAAATTTTATTAATAATAAAAATTATTTTTATACTAATACTTATTTTAGTTTATAAAAAACTCTCTAATTTAGTCAATATAATAATTAGTTATTTACTTTTTAAAATTAGTTTTTTTTTTTAAATAATATGTTTTGTAGTTTTATTTTACTGTAATAACATTTGATCATAAACTTTTTATATGGGAAGACATTGGCTCACATTATCAAAGTACCTAAATTACATCTTATTTATACAATCTTAAATTAGATTAGTTGTAGGTAAAATATTTGTTAATAATTGAAAAATGTTACCTAAACTATTAATTTTACCGTACTATGATTTAAGTTTTCATTCAGTTGTGGTAATGAGTTGAAAATATTAATTTTTTTATCATGCTCTTTTGTAATATCATTTTATTAATGAAAAACATTGAACATTTTATAACTTATTGAAAAATTGTTCATAATTAAAAAATGTCAAGTTAAATGAAGAACGATTAATTTTACCGTGCTATGATTTAATTTCTCATTTGGTTGTGTTAAAAGTCCATTACATCATTAAAAATATTTTTTTAAATAATACTCTATTGTAATACAAAATCGAGATATATGATGTAAATTTTTACACCATATAAGAATGTAACAAATTTTATCTCTTTTCAAAAACAGAAAGAGAGTAGAAAGAGAAGAAACATGAAGGAGAAGAAAAATTTTATACATTAAGCAAAATGACACTTATACATCCATAATTAAAGTTTGTATATAAAGAAAACAAAAAATAGGGGATCACGATGATAGTCTAACAAACAGGTGTAACCATCTAAGAGGACCATTGGACTATCTAGTCAGAACCACTAGATAGTCAAAAATGACAATCTAACATGGTTACTATACTATATGTCAGAATCATCTAAAAAGGTCATGAGACAGTCAAACAAGGCCGTCTAGGAAAAACTGAGCCACTAGATAATGATCGTCTAGTTTGACTAAAAAAACACAAGGCAAATGAAAAAACACAAAAAGGTCAAATATTTTATCAACCCCCATTTGGGAATAAATATTCTTCATTCCCAACTTGGAATGAATGTCTTTGAAGATGGTTTGAGAAAGCGGTTTAGCAAATATATCTGCAACTTGCATGGAAGATGAGATAGGAACTAGATCAAACCAACATTGAGTTTTTCACGAACAATGTGGCAGTCAATTTCTATATGTTTTATACTCTCATGAATCACTTGATTTGAGACAATCTCGATGGTAGAATCGTTGTCACACTATAAAATGATCGGTTAAATACAGAGAACCTTAAGATCTCAAAGAAGATAGGTAATCCACTAAATTTCACATGTAGTGGGTGTAAGGATAAGATATTCAACCTCATAAGAACTTCTAGAAATGATTTGTTTCTTTTTGTACTTCCAGGAGATAAGGGACTCACCTAAGTATACATAGAAACCAGTAATCTACTTTCGTTTTTCGTGGTAAGTGGCCCAATTAGAGTCAATGTAGGCTTTTAATTGGATAAAATTATTGATGTGAAAGAAAATACAAATCCAGGAGCATTTTTCAGGTATTTAAGAATGTAGAAGGCGACTTATTTGTGGTTTATGGTAGGAGTTTAGGAAAGCTGACTGAGATTGTTAACATAAAAGGCAATATTTGGTCTAGTATTTGTGAGATATATCAATCCTCCAATGAATCTGCTATAAGAGGATGATTCTTCTTCATTTAATTTTATTCCTTTGACAACTGCTAGACGAGAAGAATGGACCATGTGAGTTGGCATAGGAGCACAATCCAACATTCCAGTTTCTTGAAGGAGATCCAAAGTGTATTTCCTTTGACTTAGATGTAGACCATTTTTTTTCCGTCCGACTTCAAGACCAAGAAAATAGGTGAGATCACCTAAATTCTTGATTCTAAACTATTGATCAAACAAAAAGGTTATATGATTAATCTCCAGAGAATTATTTCGTGAGTAATATGTCATCCACATATACAAGAAGAATAATAGTAGTGGTGCCACCATGTTTCAAGAATAGAGCATGATTAGTAGAGGACGAAGTGTAATTGTGTGAAAGTAAAAAATTAGATAATTTTGCATACCATTGGCGTCCAACCTGTCCCAATCCATAAAGGGATATCTGAAGTTTAAAGACATTGTTATTACTTGGAACAACAAGACATGGGAGAGGCTTCTTGTAAACTTCTTCAAGAATACTCCTATGTAAAAAGGCATTATTGACATCTAGTTACTTGGGGATCTAGTCATTGATAGTAGGAAGAGCCAACATGAGGCAAAAAGTAGTTAACTTGGCTATTGGAAAAAAAGGTGTCCACGGAATCTAGGTCTTCCAATTGAGTGTACCCCATCATATTTGTGTTTGACCTTATAGACCCAACGATAGACAATAAAAAATTTCCCATGAGGGAGAGAAGTAACTACTCAAGTTTGATTTGTTCTAAGGCTTATAAGTCCTATTTCATGGATTGTGTCCAACAAGCATGTTTGGAAGCTTTCCCGTAAATTTTCGGTTCAACATGTGTGGATATAGACAAAATAATGCTTCTAAAAGAAGATAAAACATTATAAGAAAGAAAATATTTATGGGGTATTTAGAGCTCATAATGTTTGTAGTTTGAAAGTCTTCAAGATATGTTGGTGGTCTTCTATAGCGAGTAGATTGTCTAGGAGGCATGACAGAAGGTTCAGGGGCAATCGAAGTATCATCAAGAGTTTTAACCTCCAAATTATCATGAATATTACCATCATATATCTTAGGTTGCAAAATAAAATGATCATAGTTGGGGTCATAATTTTGGGGAATATGTAAAAATAGATTGTTGTGGTTCTCATATGTGTTAGTTTTCAAGTGATATGGAAATTGATTTTCATAAGAGATTACATTTTGAGATCTTAATTTTGTGAGTTTTAAGATTAAGAAAAAAGATAACCTTTAGTGTGTGATTGAAAATCAAGAAAAACACAAGGAACAACACAATTATCAAGCTTTTTTTTGTTAGCAGTGATAGTACTGGAATATCACAAACAACCAAAAACACATAAAATTAAAATTTCACACATTTTGCCATAAAGTTTTTCATATGGTGAAATATTGTTAAGAAAATGAGTGGAAATATAGTTTATTAAGAAAGTGGCATGTATATTCATTAAACAAAACAACTTACACAGAGAGAATTAAAGTTTTGTATATAAAAGAAACAAAATATAGGAAATCGAGATAGATAATCTAACATATAAAACTGTGTAATTGTCTAATAGGACCATTTTAAAGAGTTATTAGACAATCTGTCAAGATCGTCTAAAAAGATCATTAGATGGTCAAACCTTGAACCATTAAACAGTGATCGTCTAGTCTAAACAAAAAAACACAAGATAATAGAAAAAATACAAAAAGGTGGGATATTTTATCATACTCCATCATTTTATTATAGTAAAACATTGAAAATTTAATAACACTCATTAATTTTTTTTAAAATATATAAATTTTATCTTTATTATTGTTTCATATTATACCTTCTTATTATAACTTTTACTAATCTTAAAGTTAAACATATCACTAATCTACACACTTATTTATATATTAACATAACAAGTTATTACATAATATAAAATCTATTATTACAAAAATTTTAAAAACAGGGTCCGGCCTAACAATTCAGATAGTTCTGTCTCTCAAGAGGGCATATGGGATATAAAAATATGTTCTTTAATTATCTAATACATCTAAGTGATAATTTTAGTTTAAAGTCTGAAATACGTTGCGTTAGTAAAGAGTATTGATATAATAAAACTATAATGAAAATTATAAATTCAAAATGACGAAAACTAAAATAAAAGCATTAAATTTAATTAAAACATAAATTAATTTAAAATTTCAACATGAATACTGTAATTTATATATATTCATATAAAAAGTACAAGATATGCATGATAAAAAAATACAGAAGGTCACCTGAAAAGTGTAACGTGAGTTGCAACAATTATCAATTATTTATATATGTACTTGCAAGTCACAAGAAAAAACCACCCACATGTTCACTTATTATTAATTGTGTTAATTTTGATTTATTTTTATCATATTTATATCAGTGGTGAAAAAAGTCAGAAAAGGCATAATTTAGATGTGACAAGGAAGATGATAGAGAGAGAGAGAGGGGAAAAAGGAGTACCACAAGGTTCTTAGCCGTCTTTTGTGTTGATGTGCTCGTGAACTATAAACCCTTCTCGTGAACTTCATCTTCATTACCTTTGCTTCTCATCCATTATTTCTCAATATATTTCAACCACCAACTATGGGATAAACATTTTCATGCTTTCAACCATAATATGCTCCAAACAAATACCACTTTTATTCAACCATATTAAATTATTAAATTACTTTTCAAATTAATCAACTCAATTTATCTAATATCGAGTTAGGTTTAGGATGCCATAATCTCTAACTCATTTTATATTATTATTTATATAAAATAAATTAAAAATATATATAACGTATTAAGTTGAACCGAGTTGTAAAATTCTTAACTAATCATAAAATAAATTAAATTAATTAGTTTTTTTATCAGTAATAAACAATGAATAAATGTGGGTCACTTAAGGAAAGAAAACGCCTACAACACTCCCTCTTACTCCCAGCAAAAACTCATGACATCATCTCCGTACAGGCCAAATGGTCAATACACCAAGTAGAGAAAGAAAAAAACGCATCCTGCGATTCGGAAGTAACCCAAGACCAAACCTTCAGTTGCCTCAAGTCAAATACTTCCAAAACATTTATAACACCCCATCAAATATTCCTCTGTTTCTATGCTTCTAAATCTCATTGACAACTGCGATTCAGATCGCCCCCAATCTCCATTTACTGATGCGGTCGCATTACAAATCCTAAACTGGAAAAAATTAGTATTTTTAGTTTTAGTTTAATTAGTATTTTTAGTTTAACTTGTAATGAAATACAATATACACCCTAATGAGACAAACTGTACTTTATTCCATTAATTTGTTTGATTGCTAATTTATATATATATATATATATATATATATATATATATATATAATCAATTTCATAGTGCAACACACCAATAATTGAATAGAATGGAAAATTCAATTTAGATATGTAAATGTTGTAATTTTAAGTTTCGTAATATCGTTTATTGTTAAGATATATTTTTAAGACTAATTTAATATTATATTAGTAATTATTTTACTTTTAAACTATAATATTTATAAGTACTCAATCACTTTTTTGTGTGTTTTATGAACTAAATCATTTATTCATTCCTGCATAGTCTATTATCGCGCTCATAAATGGTATTAGATATTTTAATATTTTAAGTAGTTATAACTTAATTTTGTTAAACATGATTGAAATTTAGTACAACTTGCTCGTATTCTTCTAACAAAAATATGTCCTTTAATTGAATATAATACACGTATTTATAATAAACTTTTGTCTCTTATTGTTTCGTTGATACAAATTTGTTTAATTATGCATCTATGAGTATAGAGTAATATTGATTAGATACTGTGCAACTAGTTAATGGTAGGGTCACGTTGTCGTTTTCTATCCTAATTAATGCACAATTATTTCTAATGAAGAAAATTAGAATCTACCAACTTTTTGTTTTTAATTTTGTTGCGTCACATAATTTTTTGATATGGAAAAGACCTATAATGTGACAAATTGGGCGGCTTTGTACAATTTCTATTCAGTTTTTATAAGGTAATAATGTAATTAATCCTTTTCCATTGTTTTTACTCACTATTTTTTTTTTATTGTAACAATAAATATTTTTCATTCCTTATTTTTTTCCTTTTCCAGTTTTCACTTTTCATCACCCAACCTCACTTTTAGTTTTATAGTTTAAAATATGTTATTTATATTTCAATCAACTAGTTAAATTCATGTTAAGAAGAAAATGGTAAAGAAGATGGTGCTAAAAACATGGTATGCAATTTGAATAACTAAACAAAAATTAGCATTGCATTTCCATGATCTTGTTAAAACAGCATATACATAGATGTGGAAAGTCCATGCATGATGCATCATATCATTCTTCATAAAGATGAAAATGTGATCATGATTTTCTTAAAAGGAAACCGAAGGAATTGCTTCATTATAACAACAATTCGAGTCCTCATTCCCTAAACAATGAATGCAAAAGTTTGTGACACAGTTGAGCCATTTGTAGCTCTTTGGTTGACGAATCTTTCTAGAATTTGAAGAGTAACTAAATCGTTTTTGTTTTGGAAAAACTAGATATGATTTGATGAGTGTATTAATTAAGCAATGCAGAGGCAATCCGAGTTGAAAACAAGGCATTGGAGATTTGTGATTGTTGTTGGTGATGGTGTGATGTTATAGTTTGTGGTGCATGTGAGTTTTTAGTTGGAAGAAAGGCCCGTTTGTCCATGTGAATGATCTTAAAATATTTATTAAACGAATAAAGAAGAAGTAGAAACAAAAGTGTTTTGTCCCCATCGGTTTGTCTGTATCCGAATAGGTATTGGTGTTCATCATCGATTACAAAAAGCTATTTTAGCAATATATATTCACGGATCACTTTGAGCCCCAAAAGCTTTTTGCTTTCTCAATAATTTCATAGAGGGAAATCTAATCTGTTAATTCTTGGCCTCTAATGCAGCTGCATGACCCTTATCCCACGGCTCAAAATGTGACACTCTCACACACTGACAATAACTTCATTTTGGCTATCATTACTCTGCACTATGCACATCCATGTGCCCTTTTAGTTTTTGCTTCCGTGGAATGTTCATTGTGTTACTTTAGATCAGAGCTTCCATAATAAGTAAGCTATGACATGAAAGATGTTCTGCACTTATGCAGCACAAAGGGTAATGCCGTACGTTTTCAAGAACCTTCACTACAATGCCTTCTTTTAATAACAAAACTTCTAACAAAAAAGATGGTATCATTGTTTAATCAATATGTATATATTCCTTTCTCACTGTTAACTGATATTGGTTTTTGTCCTGTTGAACAACATTTCTTGCATAATCATGGATACGACACTTACCTACCATACCAGTTTGAATTGTTCTGTGCATCCTTTCAATGCAAAGTTGTTCAAAACCATACGTGTACCTACATCACTGATTTAAACCTTGTTATAATGAGCTGTGCTTATAAAAAGAAAAAAGTAGGGGACCATGAGTTTTAGACTCTTGGTGTGATATACAAATAATAACCAAAAATCTTATGTTAAAAACAGAAAACAAGTAGGTAACATTTTTCATTGTTTGGTTTTATGAGGAATTACTAGTCCATGTTCAAATATTCGGAACCTAAAGAATTTAGATTTATACTTTTGCATTTTAGCTCATGAGTTTTTGCTTTCCTGCTACCTGGACAAAGCTGTGCTTACTAAGTGCACAGAAAATAAAGTGGTCCAAAAGCCAGAGAGGAGTGCCCTAATGTATTCTGAAAAACTAAACAGCATTCATCTGTTAGACAACAGATACACAAAACTGGACCCTTAATTTTCACATGGAATATTGATCTTTTGTCTCTGCAGCCAGATCTATCCAATCTGATCCTAAGTGAAGATGCTAAGATCCCAAATTGATGAGCATCTAATTGAAAACCCATGTGGCAGGGACCATCATGGACATTTCATATGTCTCATCAGTCTAATGCTTTGAGCTTCTGCTGCTCAGTTTTAAGTTGAAAACTAAGCCATAAGACAAACTTTTTATTGGGAAACTGAGAAGCCAAGGGCAGGGTTTTAAAGCCTAAGATAAGGGCAGGTACACATGTCAGCAAATGGGTGCAGTATGGACAAAATGGTGTGAAATTAAAATTATTTTCTGAAAGTAAAAGTGATTCAAGGTGTATCCAAATACAAGGCCATTCATCTGGTGTCACTGGTAATATTGATTTTATTGCTCAACTCAATAATGTATAAGATCAAAGAACCTAGATTAGGAGGGTGGTCCTAATATCTATAGGTGTGAGATGTGTTGATGAATTGTGAGGGCAGTTACCATTAAGTCATCTCATCTTGGTTTGGAATGTGTACCAGCTTGGCTTGGAATCTTTGGTTAAGCCTGAACTCCTTGTTTCCTAGCCCATATGATGTGATGACCAAAAAATAGAAAGACATTGTGGATCTTGATGATCATTACACTAGCTTTGTGATGTGTGATTCCCTTAAAAAGACTATTAAAACTCTAAATAATTTAAGACATCTTCAATTCGGGTCAAAAAGTCTTCAAATTAACTAATGCATTGTTCAAGTTATCTAAATGGTGACAATATTATTCAACATGTAAGGATTTGTTTGGAAAACTTCTTTAAAATCACTAGTAGGAGGGATAGATAAGTGAAAAAATGAAATAACTTTTTTGAAAAACTAATATCAGTACATGCATAATTTAATTTATAGAACTTTGCTCATATAGTTTATTTTTCTAAATTTTTGTTTTTAATCTGTGCATAAATTAATCTTAGCTTGTTGAGAAGTTAAGTTTAGCTTATTAAGAAAGTCTCTGTTTTTTTTTCTCTATTATAGAACATGAAGAAGTTTGTGCAAACAATTCTTAAGAGTAATGCATTGGTACAAATTACTCACATGTTTTGCCTTTATACATTAAAATAATAACATGTAATTTTGGTTCACAGCCTATAATTAAGTCTTTTAAACGTTTTTCAGATTATTAAAAGGAGCCATGAAATTTGAGTGAGATTAGTAGTGAGATATGTTCTCCACAATTAAGAGAAACATAGCCTCCTTACCAACTTTACTAAGTCTTCCTCCACACTCTACTCTAACTCTCTATTTGGCAGTTTCATACTCAACAATATATTCAGTCTTAGCTTATGAAAAGAAAAAAAAAAACCAACCTGTATACTTTACCGGCTTAACCTTACAATCGGCTAAAGAAAGATATCAAACTATAGAGATACTAGTACAAAATGATGAAAAAATACTCTTTATTAAGTGCGGCTTTGCGCTCAAACGCATTCGTAAAAAACGCGGTGACATTTTTTAAATTAATTTGATTTACAAATGCGGCTATTTGAATAGCCGCACTTGTAAATCAAAGCGCTTGATTTACAAATGCGGCTATTCAAATAGCCACATTTGTAAATCAAACACTTTTATTTACGAGTGCGGCTATACAAATAACCGCATTTGTAAATCTTTTTTTACCCTAAAATTTGAAGTGCACGACACCACTTTCATATTTTCTTCTCCACTTTGCCTTTTGTTTTCACGGTTCCTGCGCTCGCGTACGCTTGCAGTTCATCTCTTCTTCTGCATCTTCATTAATTTGTGCCATTGTAAGTTTCTTGAATCGCTTTCTTCCTCCGCATCTTCACTACGTATAATTGTTTTTTGTTTTCCTTATATTTGTTTTTTCTCCTTGCATTGTGGTCGAACTGTTCCATTGGCATTCTCATCTCCATCACTGCTTCGTTGCTCTGCCACCGCTTCCGCTGTCGCCGCCGTTGCTGGCGTTCCCCTGCCACTCTTCACCATCAACGTTGGTTCATACACAAGGTTAGTGTTCTGTTTTAAATTTTTTGAATTTTTCTTTAATATTTTGAATTTATTTTTTTATGTATTATAATTTGTATATTATTTATAAATAATCTGTACATTGTGGGTTACATTTGAACATATTTATTATTATTTTTTTATTTACTGAAGCATATACAAGTGCGACTAAAAGAAATAGTCGCACTTGTAAATGGTATTTATAAATGTGGCTATATAGCAGCATTTGTATCTCTTCGATTTACAAGTGCGTGTTGATCAAATGCGGCTATATAGCTGCATTTATATATTCAAAATAGCTGCACTCGTTGTGTGTTTCCGCACCAGTGAGAAGTTTGTACTGGTCCTAGTCTTTTCAGCTCGAAGATTGAGACATTATTTTAGAAGTTTCAACATAGTTGTTCGTATCGACTATCCTATTAAGCAAGTCCTTCAAAAACCTGAGCTCGCAAGTAGAATGACAATCTAATCAGTTGAATTGTCTGAGTTCAGGCTTAATTTCGAAGGTTGAAGATCAATGAAGGCATAATTTTTGGTTGACTTCATTGTTGAACATCCCCAATGTGGAGAAAAAATATGAATGATGGACCTTGAACGTTGATGGTTCATTTAACAAAAAGGGCATCGAAGTTGAAATCATACTTGAAGGGCCAGATCAAATCACACTTGAGCAAGCTATTCGTTTCAACTTTGAGACATCTAACAACCAAGCCAAGTATGAAGCCATAATTGTCGGTTTTAAAGTTAGCACATGAAATGAGAGTAAAATAACTCAGATGCCATAGTGATTCTCAACTAGTAACAAGTTATATCAACGGGGAGTATCAAGCTAAGGAGTACCTCACTGCATTGTTACTGATAATTGCGACAATTCATAAACAAGGGCTATGAGCATTTATTACAACAACTCGATATCAAACATCGAGTTATAATTTGTCGAGCATTCCCAAACAAATGGACAAGTTGAAGGCTCCAACAAAGTGATATTAAATGAATTAAAAAAGAAGCTCGACCATTGCACCCCAGTTGACCACAAAGAAAACTCCTTTTCGCTTGACACATGGAGCAGATGTCACGATTCTTGTCGAGCTTGGAGAAGACAAGTTTATTGTGATCATGAAAATGACGTTAACCTCTAAGCCGAGCTCGACATAATACAAGAGGTACGCCAAGAAGCTCATGTTTGAGAGGAAGCCCCTAAACTTAAAGTCGCTCAATGAAAATACAATACCTGTCATTTAACTTCAATTCATTAAAACTAACACAAGTGAATACAATTACTTCGTTTGAAGAATGAAACACTGTAGAAGAAGGCCCATGCTTATTTAGAAGCGATTTTGATGAACATGATATTAAAACCCTATGTTTATGAAGAGATTTTTAGTCGTTACTTTAATCAAATTTTATGAAATGCTTAAATTAATAAATAATGATGACTATAGGATAACTTAACAACACTATTTAGGAAAAATTAACAAAGCTTGGCAAAAGACTATAGTGTTCCATTTTAGAGTTACCAACAACTTAATTAATTCAAATATTAAACTAAAGAAGATAAAAATAATAAATTATAACCTATATTTTACTAGTAAAATAATTTAGTTTACAATACTTCAAAAAGGACATTTAACATCAATTATTTATTAATATTTATATCGATTTTAGACTCGATGTAGATGCCACCAAGATAATATATTTGATTATCTTTACATAAATCAATGTAAAATCGAGAAATGTTACAACATTTGTGACCAAAACCAACATGATATGTGTCCCTACAAGAAAAATTGAGTTGATTTGAGGACATATGACGACCAACCCAAGAAGAAAGCAAGAGAGATTCAACTAAGTCTTGGGAGAAGAGAAGCATGAAGCTAGAAGTCTCACATCACTTGCAACATAGCCACTTTAATTTATTTTGGGGCGTTAGTTCCCATCTTTGGCAGCCCTAATGTAGCTTAAGTCACACCTTTTTTGTAGCTTAGGTGTAAGGAGAGCTACACATCTAATTGATTCATATATATGTTCCATGTGTTCCATGTTCATATTTATTGTTAATTGATTCATTTCTTTTGTTCCTATTTCTTGAATCAATTACATGTGTTTAGGATTCCATAACATATTATATCTTGTATTTCTTTACTTGTTATAGGTTCGATCAAATGCTTAAGTAGCTTAGCTTTCATTTTTCTAATCTTCCAAGTTGTTTAAAGTCATATTTAGTTCCATTATATGTTCTTCATTCCATTAGAAGTAGTCCTAAAATTTTTTGAACAAATTTTAAACACTAAAACATGAAAATTGAAACCTTTCTTGGATTTTTTCTTCATAGTTTGAGTTTTTACTTTTCTATTATATCATTAGCATGTGTTTAATTGAACTTAAATTGATTGTTGTAGGACAAGATATACTTTTTTTTCTTTTCCTTGATTTTTTTTATTGAATCATTTGCTTAGAATATTTGAATACAATTGCTTGTTGATCTTTGGAATTTGAACTGGAGAATTTCTTTTAGTTGCTTCTTTAATTGAAATTAAGAAAAAAAAATGTCTCATAAAAAAAGGGAAAATAAAGAAAAGAAATAACAAGTGTCAATATATATATGAAAAAAAATCAAGAAGAAAAAGCAACTCTAGCAAAAAAAAAATTATACTCTTTAATACAAACTTGGTTACATTTAGTTAGTCTTGTAGTCTTGTGACTTTACTTGTGTTGTGAGCATCTTAAAGTGTAAAAGTTGTTTAGTTTCAATTTAAATTTGTTGTTTATGTTTTCAATTGTCTTTTTATTCAACTTGTATTTTATTTTACTTTTGTACTTAAATCAATAAAAAAAATATATAGTATTATCAACAAATTTGTATTGATGGAATAAATTTTTTCAAAAAATATGATTTATTGGCGGATTAGAATTTTTCATAGATAATTTTAATGTTACCAACCAATATTTGTTTGCGGGTATATGTCGTAGATAATTTTGACAAGATCGACATATATTTTTGTTGGAAATAGTTTCATTATACAAAATTCACCAATAAAGTTGTATAAATCTTTTGATTGTATTATCGATGAATATAATCATTGGTAGGTCTAATTTATAAAGATTTCATCAGTAAATCTAAAAGTAAAAGTTGTATATTTATTTTTTGATATTTGTCAATGTGTTAGTTTGAAAAAATTCCATAAAAAATCATAATTTTATGGTTAATTCACGACTTGTCTTCTTCTATCAAAATAGAGCCAAAATTGAAAATACCCTAATTTCCAAATTGAAGAACCCTAGTAACAACGATGCACAAACCAATAATATAAACAAGACTCTCGTCTTTCTTTCTTCACAATCCACCCCTTCCTACATAAAGAAGCGCATTCGCTTCTCTTTGGCAAGTGTTTTTTTTTCTCCTTTCAATCTCTCATTGTTTTCTCAAATCTATATCTATTATCTTCTCTATCGTTTCTACATTCTCTTCTGCATTGAATTAATTGATTTAATTATTCCTTTTGTTTTATTTACTTGATTTTCTATTTCTATTGAATTTGTTTGATGAACTTACGTTTTCCTTTATGGATTTCTTTTGTTTGTGATTGGAGTTTGCAATGTTTATTGTATGCGTTCGTTTAAATATTTTGCATGTGTGAATATTGTTATTGTAAATTTATGGAAACAAGAAAAATTAGGGTATGTTATACGGTGACATTTTGCATATGCACTCTACTGATGAAATATTTCGCTGATAAGTCGTTTGCCTAAAATTATTGATGCATCGACAATCGTTAGTAAAACATATTTTGTAGTTAGTAATTATCAACAAATATAATTTTTTTGTCCATAAAATTTACTAACAATTGTTTTACTGACGAATTTTGGCCCGTCAATATTTTGTTGAAAAAATATTACAATCAAAACTTTACCATTATTGATAAATTTTAACCGTCACTAATAGCATTTTTTCTTGTAGTGTATCTAGAGATATTCATCATATTTCTATTTGTAGTGCCTACTTCTAAAAGTTGCTTTAATTTTTCGCTTTTCTTTCTCTTTGAAATTCAGTGTATTGTCAAACACTCTTTTCCAATTGAGTTTTATTTTTCATCTTCATACTCTTGATTCAAAAAGCTTAAATTTAATGTTTGTTTATTGAGAACTCATCTCTTTTAAGTTATGTTTGGATTGGGAAGAGTATTTGTGGGGAGGAGAGGAGTGAATTTGAGAGGATGTGTGGGGTTGTTTGGATTGAGGGATGTTAGAGTAGATTTGTGAGGATGATTTATTGAAGTTTGTGAGTGATGTGACAGTTGAAAGATAATTTAGAAATTTTTTTAAAAGTGTAAAATGTAAGTTTACAAATTTTCTCTTGTTATTAAAAAATATTTAAATAATGAATTATGATTTTTTTTTAGTTTTGAGTTAATTATTTTTTTTAATATATAATATCCATAATTGTCAATATTTTTTAATGAAAAATTAAAAAATGTAATACAAAATTATTTTTTATTTAATTGAAATAATATTATTAAATATATTAAAATTTATGAAAATAATAATTAGTATTATATACATTTGTTGTTTTATATAACTATTTGGTATTATAATTTTATTTTATTATTTTCATTATTTATAATTATATGTTGTTATTAATAATTAAATATTTTTGTTACATAAATTTATGTACTATTTAATATATTAATTTTGTATATTGTATAAATATAATTATATTAATAATAAATAATTAATATTATTACTAGTTTGAATAATTAATATATTTTTAAAGTAATGTTCAATTTAAATATAGTGGTACAATAAAATATATATAACTGTGTAGTGAGTACAGAATATGTGAGTAAACTCATTGAAGCTTATGTGACACCTTCTACAATCTCTCCATATCATAAAGGAATCGAAAATGAAGTCCTTCCTCTTCCCCATCCGCCCCAGTCTCTCTTAATCAATAGAATCAAACATCCTTCCCACCCATGTCATCAGTAGAACCAAACACAACATTAAGGTAACATATTAGGTCTTCTGCGCTTTTGCCTTATTTTTAATGTTATTGTATTTCTCGCTGGTGTTTGGTTGGGCGAAGATAACACCTCTTTTATGAGATGAATCTTTGCTAAAGGATTCGTCTTTGAGCATAGAAAGCAACTCTCTTAGTCCAACAAAACTAGGGTGAAAAAAAAAAGGTAGCATATTAGGTGTTGTTGAAGAATTGGAGGGAGCAACTCTTTAAGTAATCTCAAGTAATAAGAGAAAGCTTATAAAGAATGAAAAGACTTGTTATTTAGAGTACCAAAAAAATCACAAACAATTTCATTAAATAATCTCTACAACGTTGTTGTGGGGAATTTTTCCGTCTCTCTTTTCGAATTTTGTTACAATTTCCTTTGTTACGTACTATTTCCATCACAATATTCTTTTTTTTTTCTATTTTTTGTTGTTATCTTTGCAAGTTTAACTTGCGGTCATAATGAATATGTTTGATCAAACTCTTTCCACATTGCTAAAATCTTTAGCTAATAGTTACAAAACAACTATTTCTACATAACAACCCAAACTTAATAGCTAATAAAAAAAAAAAAAAAAACCAAACGTTACAATTTGATTGTAACTTGACTCATCCAACCTTTTTCATGGGACAATTGATGCTACCTATAACACAATCATATTATTTAAATCTTAAAGGTAATGTTATTATAATGATTTGCAATCTTATTTCTAATTTGAATAAAAAATTAATTAAAAATTATTCCAAATTCAATTAGGTATACATACATGTTTTTTTAAAAAAATATATATAAATAAATTTAATTTTACCAACATAGTGTTGTTGTAGTGACAATCTCATAATGGACAACAACGGTAATTTCACGAGAATTCAAAGTAGACGACAATGGCGACAAAGAGATGATAGTGTGACAATAACTCTCAACAACTTACTTGATAACTACCATGACAACAATGGTGACTCTAGATGGTGGAAAAGAAACTTTGACATGACAACAATGGTGACTCTAGATGGTGGAAAAGAAACTTTGAAGAGAGAAAAAAATGTAATATTATTAAGTGAAGAGGGCAAGTGAAAAATAAAAGCAAGTGAAGTGTGGTAGTGACAAAGGTACACATTATTTTTTACATTTTAAAAACAAAAACATGTTGGATGTAAAATCTAAATTAAAAATAATTACATTGCTTCTACCCGATGTAATATGTTTAGTGTTACACATTTTACATCTATTAATATACCAATCAATGTAATATCTTCCTCCCATATTAAAAAAACTTTCATTGCAATTTTCATTTACAAAAGTTACGAATATATCTATTTCTAGATGAAAAGTAGAGATTTCACACAAGTTTATCTAAAAGACTTTTTAATTTAATTAAATAAACTAATAAATCAATTTAAATAAACACAATTAGTTATATATATATATATATATATATATATATATATATAAAATATAATTTCTTAGATTCATCTCCAATGTCATATTCCGAATTATAAATATAAGACTTAAATTTTATTAGACTTTTTCGTTAGATATGCTTATATGACATATAATTTATGACACTAAAATTTTAAAAATAAAATAATATTATAGGATTCATAAAAAATAAGTTAAAATCTCATATAATAATCGGGAAAATAAAAATACCCATAGAATAGAAATGGTCCCCAAAAGAATGTCAAGGCACATATTTTGTTATAAAATAAAAGCAAAATGAATCTTCTTTGGGACAACGTGGGAATTTAAAAAGTTGAAGTTTTGAAACACTAGCAACAACACATTCTATTAGTATCATCATTTTGCTATGATAGATGCGATTGTCTTATAAGAACCAACTGAAAGAATCAACTTTATTCTGAGGGTGGCACCAACCCTTGGTCTAGTTGTTTATGGCGTTGGAAAAGCAAGCAATAAAGCCATACAACAGAGGTAGTGAAGAAATAATTTCATCTTTGTTCTTTTCCCGTTTCAATGTATCTTTTGTCCCAATCGATTGTTTTGGATGGTCTTTGGACCACACTGTCAGCACCTTGCACTTGCAGGCATTTAAACTGTTCTGCAGAATTCATGTGTCTGTCGCTTTGCGTGACTGGAAATCAGTAATAGATATAGTATGAGGCTTATTAATTATGTCATGAAGCGTAGAGCATCTTCTCAAAATTCATTTGAAGAGAAACTCAAATAGTAGTAATGATTGGAAGTGGTAAAACTAAACTAGTTTTTGCATCTTTAAATCAGAGAAAAGACAGAGTTCTCTATAATTGGACTTAGTCCTACACAGTCCCATGATAGTTCAATGCAATTGGAGAATGTCAAAGAAGAAGATTGTTACTTACTACCATCGTCAACAAAAAAATTATGAAAGTTGCAAACCTTTTTGTGGAAGGTCTAATTTCTCCAAGTACCAAGAAAAAATTCAGAACATATTAATAAAGAGTAGTGACAAATTCCAAACAAGACCAGTCCATAAAGCATCACTAAGCGAACATAACACTGTTAAAATAAAATCTCAATCAATATTATAAATTGGATGTCTCTTTTGTTTGGAATCAATTTTGTTGTAATGTCTAATTATTTAATAACCAATACATCCCTTGATTTGTCTATGATCTCACCTCAAGCCTCCTCCACATATACTACTGCTACGTGACATAAAACAAGCCTCTTAGGTACCCCATTTGATATAAAATTATAATAATAAAAGGGTTACAGTATAATGCATCTTTAGAGGTTCATATGAAAGTTATAGTTCAGTGTGACGAATATCCTCCTCCATAGTTGATTCTGCAACTTGAGAGATTTTGTCGGTGGAACTAAGGCAATCAGCAGAAGGGTGCACCACCCCATAGGGAAAGCCTTGAGCTGAGTGACAATATGTTTCAACTGTGCCATCTTGTTTGTCTAAGTCCACGTTGCTAAGGACTAGATTGCTGCACGGGGTTGTGTCACTGCAGTCAAATTTAATGGCCTTAGCACTCATTGTAGTGCCACTAATGTTCTGGTACATCACCTCGCTTATCTCCACAGCTGATGTCTATACAAAGAGTTCATAATATAATAAGATCATCGTTAGAAGATCATTTTAGGTATATGCCACTCAATTCGTTGGATTACTCTACTCCATAATTCATTTTAGAGATAAAATAATCATGTCATAATAAAAGCTTAAGTGTGTAATTTATGAAAATTAAGTAAGAGGCTTGAAAGAGAAAACTGGTAGACTGTACCTGGTTCTGACAACTAGATGGTGAATCACAGTAAAATTGGTCTATAATGATGGGGTTGGATACATTTTCTACTCTCACATTCTGAAAACGCACCCCTCGAACATATCCAGAACCTCCCTATGTGACAGCAAAAACATATATTAGTTTATGAAACAAATGTATCATTCATAATAATATTACTAAATTAATATTTGATAATTATCAGCTTTATTTTTGGTTACATTACAATAAAATAATAATTTCCATCACATTATACAAATATCACATAATTTGCCCATTTGGTATTGTAAAGAGTCGATGTGATTAACAGATGTCTTGAAGGAAAAGTATAATATTTAGAATTCAAAATATAGCTTTAGCATTAAATGAAAATAAGTAAGTCTAAAATGTTAATTATTTTAAAAAAATTATTCAATTTTTTTAAATAATTATAATGGGCAATTAATTAAAATCTACGCGTAAACAAGGACAATGTATTACGAATGTAGCATTAAAAAATGCTTGCATAAAAACCAAAACCAAAATATTGTTGAAAGATTAAATCAATTTTATCATGATTGAGACCTGCCAAGTCTTAATTCTGAGACCATTGGTAGTCTCCCTAAGAACTGCTGTATCCAAAATCACTTTGGTGACGATGCCGGTTGAGTTGTCTTTACCAAGACTTCCAATACTGAAAAATAAAGAGTTAGAAAAAGGTAAAAAACTACTTTAATCAGAAAAGTGTTCCAGAAACAGATACACTTTTACTTTCACTTTGATTGGATCAAAGAAAGAAAAGAAAAAAAATTTAACGTAACCGATTAAATTAATGAAGTCATCATGTATGTTTCATGTAAGTAATGCTTGTCCAAGAGACAAGGGAAAAGCGAAATGATAGATAGAAAAAATTTCATCAAAAGGTTGTGACAATTTTGTGGAGGAAGTTATGGTATAGGTACGAACAACCATACTATATAAATTTTAATGTACCAAACAAAGAGTGGCGTGTAATTTTAAATTAAATGGGGGCATGAAGAATAGATGATACCTGATTCCATGTCCTGGTCCACAATAAATTCTCTTCATTTTGATATTAGAGCTAGCATTGACAATTGATATGCAGTCATCCCCTGAATATAGTGCGTGCGATTATGATGAAAGGGCAAAAGCACAACTGGTCAGTAATCTTCTTTTTTAATTTGTATTTCAATGGCAGAAATCTAAGCACAAGAGTAAAGTTCACTTTTTTTTTCTTTATTCTTTTTGTGTGTTCAAAATATCTTTTTCCAAGTTAGCTACTGTGTTTCTTTGTTTCAAAGTCTGTTAAGGGTAAACCATACTATTGTTTCTATAGTTCAGCAAAATGGAACTTTAAGCTGAGGAAGAACACCAAGTTCAGAACCTGTTCCGATTTTACTGTCTTGGATTATGACATTTGTTGATTCACTAATATGAATTCCATCAGTGTTTGGACTGTCTCCAGGTGCTGACACTTTAACTCCATTAATTCTAACAGAATCACATCGTGATATGGTAAAATGCATCTGTTGGCTATTCTGGATTGTCAGTCCTTTCACCCTTATGGATGTACTTGTATCAATTGTAAATGCCTGCAATGACCCTCTCAAAGTTAAACTACTTTATTATTTGATGATCTTGATTTCACATCTTGCAAAACCTTCTATTTGAAAATAGAAGACAGGAAAGGTTAAGAGACTGGTTCTTACTGTTGGTGCACCTTTGCATGGCTGTTGCAAAAAATAGGAGGAAAATCAGAAAGTTATCATTAAGTTTTCACAAACTGTAAAATAACCAAGACCACATTTTGCGAAAATTACATTTGACTTGTTCTTTTTGCAAGATGCTGCCCACCATTTACTTCCTGAGCCATCAATGACTCCAGAACCTTGAAAAACAGCTTTATCCAATTTGGAAAAATCAAGCCAAACCCGTGGCAGTTTTGGATCCCAGTTCTTAGGCTCATCTGGGGCAACCAATGTACCATCAATCTGGAAATGCAGATACTACGTCAATAATCACAGGACAATTATTAAATCTATATATTTGTGTTTGATCACCTGGATGATGAGCTTGTCTGCACAAGGCCCTTTGAATCTTGTTGCATTGACTAGGTAACGGCGACCTTGAGGAATTAGCAAAACAGATTTTGGAGTAGAGCATGCAACTCCCCATGCTTTTTGCAAAGCCTGATAATCATGAAAAGAGAATGGACAAAACATTATTACAGAATGATTTTGTCTGGTCTGCGATGATGCCTGACCTGATTGATTAGCTCAGCAGAACAATTTGTCTCTGTTCGACGTTGTCAAATGAATGAAAGTGCTTCTTGAGCAAAACAGAAGAGTAAAAATAATGATATGCATTTGGAAGCCTTGGTATATAATATATATCTCAACAACAATAATGAAAGAAGTTACCTCAGTATCATCAGATTCTCCATCACCAGCAGCACCAAAGCTATCAATATTAACAAGAACTTTACCACCATGCTCGCTTCTCCATGAAGGGATGTCAGAAAGTTCTACCTCAGTTTCTTCTTCTATGTCTATGGAGTCCAAGCTTTTAAGTTCTTCAAGCATGCCAATGCTGTCATACATCATGCTTCCTGCAACTCCATGAACTGCAATGAGCAAAGCCAGTAAAGAAACAAAGAAAAATTTGTCCATGTTTTGCTCCTGTTGGTTGTATTGCAAGGATTGGTTGATTTGATTAATGCGAATGAATACTTTGGTTATAATTTATACGCGTAGATTAGCTCTGAAAAATGAAGGATTTGGGGTGGCTTTATGGCTTGGCTTGAAAGTGGATGAACGTGCAACATTTTCTACATGCCCACGCTTAAAGTACAAGGAAAAATATTTTTGTAGTATTTTGCTTTACTCATCAACCAGTTACAAAAGTCACAAGTAATATTCACCGTTGCACTATCTCCACTTTGCCGCCCTGAAAGAGAAGTGAATGACATATAATTCAAGATTCTTTTTGCATATTCCACTGTCTCCAATTGCACCAGTATAAACGCATAATAACATGCGGAACATAAAAGGGGGAAAATATTTTTCTATTTTTGGAAGCTGCCAGTTAGTTACACTAAACATGGGAGCAAATACCGACCCTCATTTTTCTGGCATACTCACACCAAGAACTCCTCCCAAAGGAAACCTTTCCCTTAGATTGTAGGATGGCCCAAATAGACAATACCTTACTATCTCAGGAAACATCTCCATCAGCTCAGCAAATTGACATGATTATTTTATCGTGTGTGAATAATGGGTCTAAAATGCTTCATCAATTCAGGAACGCTATTTTCCCGTCACTGTCTTATCTCAATTAAACTATGACCAATCTCCCTAGTCATCTTCCTTGCTAGAGCAACTTCTCTGATTTGCCTTGACTCGTCAAATTTCCCTATTTCTGCATAAAAATTTGAAGCTTGCAACCACACTGCAGGGTCACCTGGATCTAGCTCAAGTAAGACTTGTGCTGCTCTTGTTCCAACCTCTTCATTCTTGTGGACCCTGCAACTTCTAAGCAAAGAGCTCCACATAAAAGAGTCTCTTTTTCCTGGTGCCCGTAGCAGCAACTCTTCAGCTTCATAGAGAAGTCCCGCGCGGCATAAGAGATCCACCATGCATGAAAAATGGCGACGGTCTGGATTGACCCCATGAAGAGCTTTCATCGACTCAAAAACTACCCTTCCTTCCTCAACTAGTCCTGTGTAGTTACAACCACTTAGAGCACATAAGAAGGTAACTTTATCTGGCCTTAGTCCCCTCTCAATCATAGCCTGAAGCACTGCAATTCCTTCCTTTCCCATTCCATTTCGAGCATACGCATTGATCATGGATGTGAAGCAAATAGCACTTGGAGAAGGAAGACTCTCGAAAATTCGACGAGTAAGATCCACATGCCCGCTTCTTGAATATGCATCCATGAGGGAACAGGCAACTGCAGCATGTCCTCCGAGTCCAGATTTTAATGCATAACAATGCAGTGACTGGGAACTCGTAAAACTTGCTAAAGCCGACACTGACAATGCCTTCAATGTGGTTGATATGGTTACTTCATCCGGCACAAGACCCTCATCGACCATCAAACCAAGCAATTCAACCATGTCCTCAACGGCTTCACAATGAGACAAAGAGGACATCAATGAGTTGAAACACTCCAACGTTCTCTTGGGAAGGCATTCAAATACAGCCACAGAACCCTCAATGTCTCTGCACTTTCCATACATATCAATCAAAGCAGACTGAACATGCACACTCCCTTCATCAAAACCCATCTTCATTACAAGACAATGTACCTGCTTCCCGAAACAAAGCTCTCCACTTCTACTGCACAAATTCAAAAACCCCACCAAACAACGAATTGATGGCCTTCGCCCCCACAATTGCATGACACTAAACACCTCAAAAGCCTCACGCAGCAAACTGTTTTCAGCATAAACAGAAACCAACGAGTTCCACGAAATAACATTCGCATTTTCTATGGCCTCAAAACACTTCCTTGCACCAACCAAACACCCACACGCAGAGTAAAAATCCACCAAAGCATTGGCAACAAAAACGTTCGATTCCACCAAACCCACCTTCCAAACACACCCATGAATCGTCTTTCCTTCATGCAACCGTCTCTGCTTACAACACTCCCAAAGCAAATAACAAAACGTAACCCCATTTGGCTCCACACCTTCAAAACGCATCCGAGAGTAAAACCCTAACAAGTCTTCCACTTTCACACGAAGCAGCTCACACAACCCACGCAGCATCACATTCCAGACAGCCAAATTTCGTTCTGGCAACTCATCAAACAATTCCAGTGCCACCCGACTTAGCCCCATACGCGTGTAAAACCCAACAAGTGCACCACCAACGAACACGTTGCATGAAAACCCAAGCTTGACCACCCTGCAATGCACCTGAACACCCTCTCTGAAAAAAGCGGCGTTGGTGCAAACCGCTACAACAGAGGAGAACGTGGTCGAGCTTTCTCCTATTCCAAGCGAACCCATTTCGGCGTAGAAACGAAGAGCGTATTCTGGTTGCTCGCGGAGCCCGGAAATTATCAAGTTGTAGGTGACAGTGTCACGCAGTAGCATGCTGTGGAACAGTGGAAGTGCAGCGTTGAGGTCCCTGCGTTTTATGAGAGCGTGGAGTTCGCGGTTCTTTAGGTAGAGAGAATCAGTGAGAAGAAACGTGTGTGGAACAGTTGTTATGGCTCTGAGGAAGGAGAGGAATTGAGGCTTTTGCATCCAATACTGACACCACGCTTTAGCCAGCATTGCGAGTCACAGATGGAAAATTTTGTGAAGGAACAGGACCACGACCACGACCACGACCATGAATCTCTCACAACATGCACTTTGCAATTTGAAGATTCTAATCTTTATGTAAAAATTAAATATGTTAATTGAAATTAACTATGAGAACTTCTACCAGTAGCCACCCAATCAAATGGAAAATATTTTCACAACAACTAAGCAAACATGATAACTCCTATTAATAATAAAATATTTAATTAAAACACATAATAAATTACTCAATAAAAATAATAAAATAATTGTAAAGTAATTATACAAGATCACATGGTTCATCGTCTATCATCACTTCCATCGACTTCCAATATTTGAAGATTATAAAGATTCACATTCAAGATCTTTCATTTTTCCTGTAATTTAAAAGTATGTATTTTCATTTTTTAATATTACAGGAACACAGTGTATCCATATTTTTAAATATTTTTTATCATAAAAAATACACATATACATGCACGGTATATTAAAAATTAAAATACACAAATATGTCAAATATTAAAATATGCATATACATATAAATTTATGGTAAAATTAAACAATATCAACATCTATGTTTCCGTTAATAATAATAATTAGTTAATTATTGAAATTAGAGATTAAAGAAATAACAAATAACATAATTATTTCCTATTCTAAACTTGATTTTTTTTATACAGTATTTTAATGTTCATTTGTTAGAATAAACATATTGGAGGGAAATAAAGAAAATATTTATTTTAAAAATAAATTGTATTTTTAAAATAATTAATTATAAATATATAAATTGTAAGATAATTACTTTCTGTACAAATAATTATATTATAGTTATTAATGAAAGAGATATACAAAACTATTTATAATATGTACGCCTTTTCAGATTTTTAATATTTATGAATATAATTATCAATAATATTTATATATATTAATTATAAATTATTAATTTTTTAAGAAAAATAAATACGGTATAAGAGTTTTTTTTATTAAAGTGAATTAAATATATCAATTATAATATTTTATTATTTAAATGTTATAATTTAAAATTAATATTAAAATATGATGACTAAATATACAAAACAACACTTCAATATTATTTACAAAAACAATTCCACGCAGGCGTTGTACTCCTCTTCGAGGAAAGAGACTTGGTGCAACTCTTCTTTAGCTTCAAGTCTTGGCTCGACCGTTTGGGGATCCAGGTACACTAAAGCGACTATGTGCTCTCTGCGTACCGGTTGAGCTTCTCTTCGAGGGAACTTCTGATCCCCTGATCCATCAACATCTTCATGAGGGTGAACTTGTCAATGTTGACCGATATTACCACAGGGTCATCCTGTGAAGGGTCGACACCCTTGAAGTCCTCATCGGTGAAGATGATTGGAGGCATTCTCGGTCGAAAAGAAATAGTGTTCACTTGATGGACCGCTCTCAAGTATTTCTTCCTGGCGTTGTTGGAGCTACCACCCCCAGCAAATCCTCCAGCAATGGTGTTGATGACCTCTCGGCCACCCCTCCCTGCTTCCTTTCTCGGAGGGTCTTCCCTTCTCGGCTGACGCTCAGGTCGACGGTCGTCCTCCCTCGTCTTCTGAGGGGAGTAGTCTCTTCACTTCGTCGCCTCTTCTCTTTGTGGGTACCACTTCGACCTCTGTCCCCCTACACGAATCACCGAAGGTGCCCGACTTGGATAAGTTCCTCAATCTTGTCCTTTTGGGCTTGGCACTCCTCAATGGTATGTCTACTGTTTCTGTGGTACCGACATCAACGAATTCGATCGATGTTTTGAAGACTTGCAGCCCTTCTTGGTGGTGGAATCAGATCGGAATTCTAGGCCTCATCTAAATCCTTCCTCTTTCGGCATTTAAGGAGGTGTATCTTGTGAATCGGTGGTTGTCCATGTGTTTATCTCCTCGACCAACAACTGGTCGGTTCTGGAGCTCCTTCTCCTTTTCCTTTCCCTTATATCCTCTTGCTTCAACCCCGACTTGGTTCCTGAACTCCCTCAGTTCCTCTAGTTGCATGAACTTAGCGGCCCTTCGTGTAAGCTCGTTCAGGCTCGCAGCTGGCTCCATGCTCAAGTTATTGACAAACGGTGTCGGTCGTAGGGTTGTGACCATGTGATGCATGGCCACGTCCAGACTCAGGTTTTTGGATGTTCATGACTATCTTACCAAACCTATCGATGAACTTCCTCAAGGATTTCCCCTTCTCTTGGCGAATGTTGACTAGGGCGATGGAAGTTAGGTGATGCAGTTGATTGGTAGTTAACTATGTCTCAAACTTGGACACCAACATCTTAAAACACTCTACGGAGTTTAGAGGAAGCTTTGTAAACCAGCTCAAAGCTCCTCCTTTCAACGAGGTGGGGAACACTCAGCACTGTTTGAGGTATACAAGCTCATGTGCGTGGTGTACACATTCGTGTGCTCGTCAGGGTCGATCATACCGTCGTAACGGTCCCTGTTAAAGCCCTTCCACCTAGCCGGTAAAGGTACTCTGACTATAGAACCAGTGAATAGGTGTCGGGTCAAGTCCAAAATATCAGTCGCAGGGACCAACCTATTCAAATAGGACTCGTCGTCAGCTTCTTGATTGTGTATTTTGTCGTTCAGCTCCTAAATAATTCTGGGGGTGGTGAAGGACCTCCCGACAAGGTTGGCTAGCCCGACAAATGGACCCCCCTCTACAAACTTCCTCTTCATCTCTTCATTCTCTTTTCGGAAAGCTAGAATTTCATCCTCATTCTTCTGCTTAGTTTCCTCGTTCCTTCTCTTCATCTCAACTATCTCCTTTTGCAGAGATATAAAGAGCACCATCTGCTCAAAATTGGACATCTTCTCGTTCACCATGCTTTTGGTTGACACCATCTACCTTCTTCTTCACACTAATTCTCTCGGCCCCATGGTTGACGCCAATTGTTCTCGAACGGGGTTGGAACCAATAGAACGATTCAGGCTACTCCTTTGTCAATCAGTTTGCATTTCTTCCCTTCCTCTCAAAACAAACTCCTTGCTTTTCCTTCGTCACTCTGCCTCTCGGTCTCCGTGAACTCCAAGGCTCGGATGGTACTTGCAAAAGGCACTCCGATGCTCAAGTGAGAATTCGGTATTCAACACTCGGTGCTATTAATACTATATGATGACGTGCCTGATTCTTGGAATTTATGCCTATTTATATGATTATCATGAGTCTTTTGTTACTGGGCCAAATTAGGGAGTTGGATCATGCTTAGGAGTGCATTACCTACCGGTACATGTCTTTTCTGATTCTACTCTTTATTGGCTTTTTATTTTACATTCTCTCTCTTTAGTTACACCTAGAATGAATGTATTGTTTGTATATATTATGATCACTCTTTGATTCTGATAGAAAAATCGAATAAATATTCATTCTCATATTCTTTGCCTTCCTTTTTCTCTTTTTTCCTCTTTGTTATTTTTATAATCTGGTATTAGAGTTATGGTTGCTACATTTACTTATGGGTGAAGTTGTTGACCCCTCACAAGATCTTTGTTCACCTTACAATGCTAGCACATCTAATAATCATTCCTTTCTCATTGTCCCTATTATTCTTTAGGGACCAAACTATCATGATTGGTCTCATTTATTTCAAATGAGCCTCATTTCAAAGAACAAGATAAATTTCATTGGTGGAACCATAAAAGCTTCCATTCATACCAGCTTATTATTTTCAGGTCCAGGATGGCCCAACTACGTCAAGGAAAATAATAGAATATGATGGTTGTTTATTGGATGCTCAAGGTTATTTCTCCATCCATCGCACGGAGCATCATCTATATGGACAATGCCTTTGACATATGGAATAATTTAAAGGAGAGGTAGTCACAAGGAGACATGATTCGTATTTTTGATCTTCAAGAGATTATTTCTTCTTTCAAACAAAATTCTAATAATGATGAGCATAATCTTGAAGATTCAATCAGAAGTGACTCCAAAATTGGTTTTACTTATGAGCAGTATAAAGCATTGTTAGCTCTTTTACAATAATCCAAATCCAATGGCAATATTTCTAATCAAGTCTTTGTTATTACTTCCAACAAGACAACACACATTGGTAATAAATTTCTTTCTTCCTTCAGTTTTTGGATTCTTGATAGTGGTGCTACTAACCACATTTGTTTATCCTTAACTCATTTAACTTCATATCATCAAATTAATCTTATTTGTGTCAAATTACCAAATGGAAATCAAGTCATTTCCAATTATTCTGAAAGTGTTTTTCTCAATGAAAACCATGTCATTGACAATGTTCTCTATAAACATTGCTTCACTTTTAATATTCTTTTAGTAACAAAATTGATTGATAACTTATCTTGTGTTCTTACCTTTGACTCTAATGGCTAACACATTAAGGAGAACTACTTAAAGATTATTGGTTCAACTAAGACGCAAGATAGGCTTTGTATACTTATGGTCCCATCCTATCAGAAGCTTCAAATCAAACCCACCAAATCTACACATACCATCAATATTGTTAATGTCAGTGCTAGTGATATAGAAATCCTTTGGCATTTTCAATTACGACATGTTTCAAAAAATTGTATTGATGTTATTAAGAATAAATTTTCTTTTGTTACATATAATAAATCCTTTGTGATATTTGTCATTTTGTAAAGCAAAAAAGATTTGAATGGATTAAAGGTGTTTGGATCTTTCTGCTATGCTAGCACTTTGTGAACAAATAGAAGAAAATTTGATCTAAGGGCATCTAAAAGTGTTTCCATTGATTTTAAAAAGGGGACAAAAGGGTATGTTTTGTTGAATATTCAATCTAGAGAAAATTTTGTGTCTAGGGATGTTGTCTTCTATAAACATGTTTTTCCATATCAAAGGGTTCAACATACTAGCAATGAAACTAATAATCCTAACATTCATTATCAAAGTTTGTTTACTGAAGATCATAACACATAACAAAATTCTAAATTAGATTAGTGAGTTCGAATGAGCACAAGAATAAAAAGACCACCTAAGTATATAAAGGATTGTAATTATAATATTAATGTTTCCAATACATCTTCAAGAGTTAAATATACTTTCATGTGTGTTTTGTCTTATAACAATTTATCACCTTCTTACACATATTTTGTTATGTCTCTTTCTTCACATGTTGAGCTAAAAAATTATTCTGAAGTTGTGAAACTAGAATGTTGGAGAAAAACTATACAATGTGAGATATATGCTTTGGAGTTAAATCAAACATGAAAGAGTACTCTTCTACCTAAGGACAAAGTTGTCATTATTAAGAAAATAATAATTATCAAATTATACGCATTTATTGTATGCAATATTGTACGATATTATACCCAATTATATGCAATTAATTTAATAATGATAGAATCTCATAATTAGTGAATCCCTACCTAATTAGATTGTAATTTGGAGAGGGAAACTCCTTACACTAGTATATATTTCTTATACATGAAGTGATGTAAATATACACACAAGAGAATAAAAAAATCTTCTTTGTTTTTTTCCATCTTCTTACATACAATTTTCGTATCAGAGCACCGATCTTGGTGCTCTGACAGCCTCTCCATTCGTATCCGCTAAATAAAAGATCATGTCTGGCAAAGAAGGCACCAGTAACAAGTCCGATAGAAACCTTGTACAAGGCTTCACCGTCGAGCAAATTCAGCAATTGGCAAAGGCTATTTACTCGCTCAACAATAACGATAAAAGTGACACGTTTGTTAGCACTACAGGTCTGCTTGCCCATAACTCGTCTATTAATTATGCTTTTACAAAACCATGGATTTTGGATAGTGGAGCAACCAATCATTTTGCATCTGATTCACAATTTTTCACACACACTTCATCATCATTTATTCCAAATGTTAATTTTCCCACAAGCTCAACTGTGCCCATCTCATCTACGGGCACAATTAAATTTAATGACAATATCACTCTCAAAGATGTTCTTTGCGTTCCTTCTTTTAATTTAAATCTCATGTCCGTTAGTAAGATAATCAGTTGACTAAATTGTTGTGTCATTTTTACTCCACATGGTTGCGTTTTGCAGGACTTGGCTACGGGGAAGATGATTTGCTCGGGTAAACAACATGCATGCTTATACTACATGTCCCCTCTTCCAAACCAAGCCCACGCATCTCAAATTTCGACTGACCCTGATTTATGGCACAAGCGCCTCAGACATCCTTCTCCGGCGTGTCTACAACTTGCATCTTCCTTACTACCTATCAGTAAAAATCTCATTCTCATTCATAATAATTGTAGTATTTATTCCAAAGCTAAATAGATAAGGCTACCCTTTGCTTTAAGCACAATAAAATCTCATTCTCCATTTAATCTATTGCATTGTGACATTTGGGGTCCTCATAAAACCCCAACTCATTTTGGAAAACGTTTTTTTACTCACTATAGTCGATGACTATACTAGCTGTACTTGGTTATTTCTTATGAATCACAAGTCTGAAACCAACATCTTTTAGAATCATTCATTACTTTTGCACAAAATCAATTTCAGGCATCTATTAAAACCATCCGCGTTGACAACAGATTGGAATTTATTTCTAATTTTTTTTCTCAAAAAAGGTATTGAATGTCAACGCACTTGTGTCTACACTCCTCAACAAAATGGAGTAGTAGAACGCAAACATAGACACATTTTAAAAACAACACGAGTCTTCCTATTTCAGTTCCATTTACCATTAGAATTTTGGGGGAATGCGTTTTAACCGCCACATATATAATTAATCGCTTGCCAACACCTTTACTGAAAAATAAATCACATTTTTGAGATGTTACATAATCATCCACCTTCACTTTCTCACTTAAAAACTTTTGGTTGCCTCTGTTATGCAACTGTTGTTTCACCTAAGCAAAAATTTGATCTGTGCATTCGACAGTGTATTTTCATTGGTTATCCTCTCAATCAAAAAGCATACAAATTATTTGATATAAATGCATGCACTTTTTTTACAAGTCGGGATGTCATCTTCCATGAAAGTGTTTTCCCATTCTGCCAATAGTCGTAGACGCAATTCTTACCTCCATTACAAGGTATTTTGTCCACTATTAACATTGACTTACCCACTCCTGTCCAACATTCACTCGATCAACCTTCTTCTCCTACTCATCACAATGCACCTGAACCTCCATCAAACCAACCTTCTTCTCCTACTCGTCACAATGCACCTGAACCTCCATCAAACCAACCTTCTTTTCCTACTCATCATAATGCACCTGAACCTCCAGCAGACCAACCTTCTTCTCCCATGCCAAGAAATCTAGCACCCATTACCAAACCTTCTCCAACCGACCTTCCTGTTCGACGATCCAGTCGCACATCAACCCCACCATCCTGACTTCAAGACTACGTAACGGGATCCCAAGCCAATCATTCGACCACTACCCAAGACCGGTCGAATGGAACTAGGTATCCTATGCATCATTTTCTTTCTAATTCACGATTTTCTTCTACACATAGTGCATATCTTGCTAACATCACAACCACCAAAGAACCTTACACTTATGCTCAAGCTATCCTTGATCTAAATTGGCAAAAAGCAATGGACGAAGAGCTTTCCACCTTGCAGCTAAATCAAACGTGGACCTTGACACTGTTACCCGTTGGGTAGAAACCCATCAGATGCAAATGGGTCTATAAAATAAAATACAACTCAGATGGCAGCGTCGACAAATATAAGGCGCGCCTTGTCGCAAAGGGGTACATTCAGATTGAAGGTGTCGACTATTCTGAAACTTTTTCACCAACAGCAAAATTAACAACTTTGAGGTGTCTCCTCACCATTGCAGCAACCAAATATTAGTTTACTCATCAGCTAGATGTGCAAAATGCCTTCTTACATGGCACATTGCATGAAATTATTTACATGGACTTGCCACCCGGGCATCATCGACAGGGGAGAACATTGTATGTCGACTCAACAAATCCCTTTATG
>Ga0123342_1002156_pt1 | contig 32981 bp, 19 predicted proteins | sample Turbeawhitnodule_FD_89960 | JGI IMG/M metagenome (GOLD analysis project Ga0123342, IMG submission 89960) | Root nodule microbial communities of legume samples collected from Mexico - Turtle bean Mexico white nodule | ecosystem: Host-associated > Plants > Roots > Nodule | place: Mexico: Nepantla... | reverse complement strand
TGTGATCATGGCACCTAGACTTAATGGAGTTTGAATATACATATGTATTCTCTTCTCTCCAATTTTAAAATGTGTAGATGAATCATTCTGGTTCGAGATATATATTTTTTCCTTTTTAGGTTTTCCTTATTCATAATTCATGTACAATGTGATCATGGCACCTAGACAATGATTCTGATGACCATATTATCTGTTCTAAAATATACTGCCTGTAAATATCCTTTGTTTTCTCCATACAGAATTCCTGCGAGCGTCAGTGCTGGACCTCGTAGTTCTCGTCTTAAAGATAAGAAGAAGGGTGAAGGAGAAACTGTAATTAAAGAACTATTTGTCCAAGATGTGTTACAGAACAATGATCTGCTTCATATACTGGGGAAAGGATCTGCTGTAGTACTTCTTCCTCGTAGCTCAGTTGACATTTCTGTTTGCTCAAAATTACGTGTTGGATCCCAGCAATCCATCAATGTAAGCAATTCTGAGGGAATGCATTCCTCAAAAGGTTTTGTTTCTGATGATCTGGTATTCAACAGGAGTCATGGAATCAAGCAAGAAAAAAGTTTCTATTCTGTGAAAGACAAGTTTACTACGATGTATGAAAGGAACAGGATTTCCTCTTTTGATGTAAATGGTAACTCAAGCACTTCAAGTTCTAAGCCACTTCAAAGGGACACTGAGGGAGAAACTAGTGAAGAAGATGGATTGTCAGATCAGAGACTGTTTTCATGTGTCACTTGTGGAATATTAAGCTTTTCTTGTGTTGCTATTGTACAGCCTAGAGATCCCGCTGCTAGATATCTCATGTCAGCTGATTGCAGCTTCTTTAATGATTGGGTTGTTGGTTCTGGAGTATCTAACAGTAAATTTACTACTGCCCCAGAAGAAGCAACTATTCCTGTGTCAAATATGTATACAGGCATGTTTATAAGTAGTACTATTTCTAGTATTTCATACTTTGTTTCATATTGTCATAAAAAATAGTTTATTTTTCTTCAGATGTTATCAGTAATGACGTCACATCCTAGGTATTTTTCTGGACCTCTGTCTCATGCTCATCAGGAAACATGTCCATTTTGCCAGTGTCCTTCTGTATGTAATGACCACACTATCATGATAATCCTACAATGGGGCAGACCCAAAAAGTTTGTGCCTTTAAGTTATAACTGCCACCACTGCTATAAACTTGTCTTTAGTTATATAGTAATAGCAAACCTCATTGTTATAAGCTTTTAGTTGTGGAATAATAGGAGAGCGGAAACATACACTAGTGCCCTACAAATCTTGTATGAGGTGCATTTGAAAGCACAACTTCGGTATTTAAGGAGCTGAATCTTTTTATATCTTATTTTTCCATATATAGTTTCGTTGTTTCAATTTTTTTGTCTAGGATTTAGGTAAAGCTTAAAAGTACTGATTCTTTTGTTCTGTCATGCAGGATGGATGAAAAAAAATGTCCAAGATGGTATGCAAGATGTTTCTGTTCAATCTTCTCGAGATGCTTTAAATATTGAAAGTGAAAAGGGCAATTCAGCTCTTGCACTATTGGCTTCAGCATATGGAAATTCTTCTGACTCTGAGGAAGATCAGATTTCAGCTGATGGTCATGAAACAAATGTGCTAAACTCTGCTTCTGAAAGTTTACTTTCTCATACTCAAGATTCCCATGCTAGTCCCATGCCTGCACTTGATAGTGCAGATAATATTCCTTCAAAGAGTGCCAGTTGTGAGGATTTAATGCATCATAGATTTGAGTGTAATTTGAGTCATCAATCTTTAGACCACTCTTTAAAGAAACAGGAGTATAATATCACATCGGGGGTAACATTTGAAAATATGAGGACGGTGCCTAATTCCACCTCCAATTGTTCCCAAGACGCCCATGATGCTGAAAGGTCATTGTCTAAAATGTCTATGGTTCCCTTTGATAATAAAAATTCTTCCATGGTGTTACAGTCTGATGAAGATTCATCCAGAATGCATGTGTTCTGTCTGGAGCATGCTGCAGAAGCTGAGAAGCAACTTCGCCCCATAGGTGGAGCCCACATATTTCTCCTATGTCATCCAGGTTTGTGGGTTGATTGAGCAACTATTCATTTATGCAGTATTCTTATCTCATGCCCTAGTTCTAGCAAATACTGATAAATTTCTCTATTTACTGCTCTTGTTCTGAGAATAAAATGAACACTTAATAGGTAGACTGATTAAACTGGTCAAGAAACAAGGGGACTATGGTTATGAAAAATAAGAGTCTAGTGGTGGAAAGTTCATTTTTTACTTCCCTAATGTGAAGGTCAGGTTCAGTAAGAGTTGGAATTAGATTCAATTTCAGTATGAAACTTTTTACACTTGCTGCAAATAAGAAGATTGCAAATCAGTGAAGTAGTCATTGCTTTTCACTTTTAGTGAAAGCTTTTGCTTATTTTCTTTGATAGGTGGCACCTCATCTTACAAAGTGATTTAGGCCTAACTCAACCTTACAAAACCGGTTTTGTAAGGTGAGGACTGTCCTCCTTTATATACTGTATTTATTACTATTTCTAGTCAACATGGGATTTGGGTTTTTCCCAATACACCCTCTCATACTATTGGACTTGGCACGTTTATAACATGGTGAGTGACCTTTTTAACGGATTTAGGATAGTTTTGATACCATCTTACAGAAGTGATTCAAGCCTAACTCAACCTTACAAAACTCATTTGGAAGGTGAGGATTTGCCTCCTTATATATATATATATTGTATTTTGATACTATTTCTAGTCTATATAGGACTTGGGTTTTATCCAATACTACACAATTATTTGCTGGTACGTATTTTTTTTTACATTCTTTATGAATCAAAATTAAATTTTTTAATATTAAAAATAGTGGATATGATTTTTTTGCTCTATTGATTTCTAATTTTTGAAGTCATAGATTAGCTATATATTTGTCATTGACGGGATACGTTTGTCCATCATCCATGATGAGTTATGCCAATATTCATTCACAAGCAGAGATTTTAAAACAGATGACTCTTTCTGATTTGAAGAAGTATTTTTCATATGGTTGTCATGGATCAATTATAGTTGGTGTCTATTTCCGCATGATGAAAAATATTGTATTACTGTTATTATTTTTCTTCTTCAAACTGCTTACTGTTTATTTTCACATTTCTGTAGATTATCCCAAGATAGAGGCTGAAGCAAAAGTGGTGGCAGAAGATTTGGGGATTGATTACACATGGAAGAGTATTGCATACAGGCATGCTTCCAAGGATGATGGGGAGAGGATCCAGTCGGCTCTAGATAGCGAGGAAGCCATTCCTGGGAATGGTGACTGGGCTGTAAAACTAGGGATCAATCTCTTTTATAGCGCATATCTTAGTCGCTCTCCTCTTTATAGTAAGCAGATGCCTTACAATTCTGTTATATACTGTGCATTTGGTTGTAGCTCTCCATCTAGCTTACCCGAAGAGCCAAAGGTCTACCAAAGAAGGGTCAACAGGCAGAAAAAAGTTGTTGCTGGGAAATGGTGTGGTAAAGTTTGGATGTCCAACCAGGTCCATCCCCTTTTAGCGAAAAGAGATTCTGAGGATGCCGAGGATGAGAAAATGTTACTTGGTTGGATATTACCTGATGCGAGAATTGAGAGATCAGAAAGTACCCCCAAAAGTGAAACTACTAGCAGAAAGTCAGGTAAGAAAAGGAAAATGACAGCAGAGAATGGACGAACCAGGAAAGGAAGTTATGCTAAGAAAAATGTAGTTTCATATAATTCAACTGAAGATAAACCCAACTCACAGCCAAGGAGGATTCATAGAAGTAAGAAAGCCAGGAATGTTGAGAGAGATCGTGCGGCTTTGAAAGGGGATAGTTCTCCCTATCATCATCGAAAACCTATAAGCAAACAAACAAACTGTACTGAAAGTGATGCGGTTTCTGATGATTCAGTTGATGATGAAGATGATCACATGCAGCATGGGAGGAATTTTGACATTGACAATGATGTGGTTTCAAATGATACAGGGGACTGTGATTCTGATTGGCAGCAGAGGGAAGAACATAGCAGTAAGGACGTTGAAGATATGGAGAGAGATGCAATTTCAGAGGATTCTTTAGATGTTGGTTCTCTTCAGCTGCAAAGGAAGACTTCTGAAGGCAAGCATGCCAAATGCACTAGTGAAGAAGATATAATTTCTGATGACCAAATGGAGAGTTGTTTTCAGAAGCGGCAGAGGAGAACCCCTAAAAGCAGGCAAGCCAAGTATCTGAGTGGAAAAAATATAACATCTGACGACCAGCTAGAGCTGAAAATGCAGAAGGAGCAACGGAGGAATCCTAAAAACAGGCAAGACAAATACCTCAATGAAGAGGATATTGATTCAGATGACCAACTGGAGGGCCATTATCGTAGGTATCAAAGAAGGAATCCTAAAGGCAGGCAGGCCAAATGTGTAGCAGAGGAAGATGAAATGTCAGGTGACCAATTGGAGGATCATTGTCAGAAGCTGCAAACAAGTTTCTCTAGGAAAAAGCAAATCAAAGGCATCGATAGAGAAGTTAAATATGTAATGTCTGATGATCAATTGGAGGATCATTTTCCAAAGCAGCAGAGAAGAACTCCTAAGAGCAGGCAAAACAAATACACTGATAAAGAAGTTATGGATGACTCGGCTGAAAATAATTCTCGCGTGCTGCATAGAACTCCTAAAAGAAAGCAAGATAAATCCATGGACGAAGATGATTTGAATTCTGATGATGAAATGGAAGATGATCAGCAGCTGAGAAGAACTCTTAGAAGTAAACAATCTAAACCAAAAACACTTCAACAGATGAAGCAAGCCAATTCCCTGCAAGCAAAAAGCCAGGCATCTCGGTCCATAAAGAGGGGGTCTCGGGTGCTTGTGAAATCAAAGATTCCTCAGCAAATAAAGCCAAGGAATAAGCAATCCAGTAACTCCCGAGAGTTTAGTTTACTGATGGAAGACGAGGAAGAAGGTGGACCAAGTACCCGCCTTAGGAAGAGAACCACAAAAGCTCAGGAGAGTGAAGGAAAATTGAAAGACAAGCAAACAAAAAGGAAGAAGGTGAAGAATGCTACAACTGCAAAGGTTTCAGTTGGTCATGCCAAAGGGAAGGATGGGGATGCAGATTATCAATGTGATATTGATGGGTGCAGTATGAGCTTTGGATCAAAACAGGAGCTGCTGCATCACAAGAGAAATATCTGCCCTGTAAAAGGGTGTGGGAAGAAGTTTTTCTCACACAAGTATCTGGTGCAACACCGGCGAGTTCATGAGGATGAGCGACCCTTGAAGTGCCCTTGGAAGGGATGCAAGATGACTTTCAAGTGGGCATGGGCTCGTACTGAGCACATTCGAGTCCACACTGGTGCACGGCCTTATGTATGTGCAGAGCAAGGTTGTGGACAAACATTCAGATTTGTGTCTGATTTCAGTCGTCATAAGCGAAAGACTGGTCATTCGGCGAAGAAGAGTCGTCAATAGCAAGTGGAATAGATGTTTAATTGTTATTTAACATGACTATTTATGAATTTGTGAATCCATTTCTCAATTGACCCGGCTAGGACTAGGGTTTAGTGACAGTGTAGGATATCCCTGCAATTGCCATTTGTAGTAACTATTAATTCTGTTTGCTTTTTTGGGTCTTCAACCCATTTGTTCATTACAATTAAAGCAATTGCTTGGATCTAAAAACATGATGCAAATGTTGTTCAAACCTTCGTGGTTAATTTATTGCCATTAGAAATCATGTGATGATTCGTGCGGAAATCATGCACCAAGAAATGAACATACTTGAAGGAGTTCTACAAGCGAGGAGGTAGACTTTCCATCATACGTGCAATTAACTTCCTATTCTTCCATATCTTACCATCATCAGCCTCAGTTGTTTTTAATTATAAACATTATTATGATTGGTCCAGAGAAGTGAAAGAAAAGACAATGATCATTTTATAAATTAATTTATTCCTGTAATCTTTTATTTCAAGAGGAAGTTCATAGTAACTCATACAAGGGAAGGAGATTGGTAAAATGGAAAAAATTACTGCATGCTATCTAAACCCTACAAATTACAATGGAAGTTATTTTTGAAATTTGAAAGCATACGAAATAGCTTACTAATATCAAGAAAGAGAAAATAAACATTATAGTTGAATGTTAATTTTAATGATCGTATCTAAGTCTAATGATCATGTACCACCACACCCAAAATTCTCTTACAAAGCTACTAAGCACGGTTAAAGCGCGGGATATAAATTCATTAAGATATTTCCAATTTTCAAAAAAATTAAACATATTGAAGTTTTTATTTTAAATTATTTAACTTTTTTTAATGTTTCTTTAATAAAATAATTCAAATTATTTTACTTTTATTTTTATTTGAATAAAATATTTCAATTATCATCATATACAAAAATTATCAGCTTAATTCTACAATCATTGAATAAAAACAATTCTTACAAACTTCAACTAAAAAATATTAGTTTACATCAATTAAAAAATGTGTTGATAAAGAAGAGTTTTACAAATATCAACCAATTTGGAAAATAAATAATTTTAATAATATCAACTAGAAAAATAATTTATTTCAACGTTGAGTAAACAACACTCTAATTTACATTAACTAAAAAATAGTTTTATGAGTGTCAATAAAAAATTGTACTTGATATTAGTTGAAAAAAAAAATCTACATTAACTGAAAATAATATTTTTAATTAATAAAAATATGTGTTTCACATAAGTTGAAAAAAAACTATTGGTGTTGACAAAAAAAGTTTAATTAGGGTTTACTTTAACTAGAAAAAAAAACTTTGTCAATTACAATAGGAAAACACAATATAGAGTCAATGAAGCTTTAATAATGACGTTTCAAGTCAAATCAATAACACGGTTTAATGTGTAAAATATTTACCAAAATAACATATTTTGTGAAATATTTATTCAAATAGCACGGTTTAATGTAACATTTGTGATTTCGGTTCCATTCTGAAATTGATTTAATTTTTATTTAAAAATAAAGGAAAATAACTTAAAAAAAATAAATATTTTGAATAAAATTGTAAAAAAGTATATATATATATATATATTTTAAAAAAATACAAGCTTAGAAAGATAATTATATTGAGGAATAATATTTTAGAAAAATAAATATATTAGAAAAATAAATTTTCTAAAAACTAATTATATTAGTAAATAATTATTTTAAAATATTATAATTTAAAAATAATTATTTAGAAATGTTATTATTTTAAGAACTAATTACTTGAAAAATTAAAAGTGTTAAAATTTAATTTGTTAGAAAATTAAATATTTAGATAAGTAATTATTTAGTTTTGTATTGAGTTAAAAAATATAATATTTTTTAACTATTTATTTATAAATAAAATAAAATTAAGTATATGTAAATGTAAAAGTAAATCCTATATTAAAAAAATATTCTAAGTCAATTTTGAATTTTTTTTTTAAAATAAAATATTTCAAAATTTATAAATGTTAATCTTGTTAACAATTTTTTCTTATTTACATATTTTTTAAATAATTATTACTTAATATATATGATTTATAAATAATTATGTTTTAAATCATTATATTCTATACAATTATTTTTAAATAATTTATTAAATAAATTATTTTCCAATCTAATTTTTTTAAATAAATATTTTTAAAAACTTAAAATTATCAATTTTATTTTATTTATTTTTATATAAAAAAAAATTAAAATAAAACCAAGTTTTGAACTCTTACATATAAATCATGTTATTTAAATAATTATTAATATAATATACTATTTAGGTAAATATTTAACCTAATATACTATTGAAGAAAATAAATAATTAAAGTATTAAAAAACAATTAACTGATATTCAGATTAATGTTCGTTAACTGATGTTTTGACGTTAAATAGATATTAGCAATTAATTATAAGAAATTGAGTAACTGTGATAAATTGGTAACTCTCTCACACACATATCCTATTATTATATAGCATGCATCTAGCATGAGTTTATAACGCTTCTATCTAACACATATTTCACAATATCCTAATTTATTTTATTAAATTGTTTCTAAAAATAATATTTCATACAAGAGTTTATCATGTTCTTATTTTCTTTTCTTATTAATTATTTGTCTTTATATTCTATTTGATCTTACCTGTTAAATCAGTAAACAACCATACTTATCATAATTTTTTTATTAATTATCATATAAAATCTTCTATGTAACAATAATAATACATAAAAGTTTAAACTTTTTAAGAATGGTATTTTTAATATTTTCATCTATAAAAAACACAAACAAGAATAACAAGTAATTTTATTTTTTTTGAAAATAAATAGTATTATGTATGAGTTGACATCTCAACCAAATGTGGCATGGCAGTTGTATAACTGTATTGAAATACGTAGTAGTATTAGAAGGTACATGCACCCATACATATAGATACAATAATACAAAGAAGAATACAAAGAAGAGAGTGTCCTAAGTAGCATGCACTAAACACACACCATTCCCATTTGCGCATTCACAACAACAAAAAAGTAACCCCTTTGGTTTCACACTTTGTTCATTCTCTTTTTTATGATTTTCCCACATAAATAAATTCTCTTCCTTCTCTTACACTCTTGTTTGTTTTAGCTATCAATCATTTTCTCCATTATTAGGGTTTTTTCCATTTGAAATGTGGAGATACAGCAATGGAGCCCTCTGAATCCGAATCAGTTACTTCCCCCACCAAGGACTCGCAATTGGGTGAACCTTCCACCCCTGTTCACCCACTCGATCATGATCCTCAACCCTCAGATCTCAATCACGTTGCCCAAGATGATGCTGCACTTGGTGGGGAGCTTGAGGACAAGTTGGATTTGAAGGATGAGGGTGAGATTGAGGATAAAGGTTCGAACTTGGAAGATGGGGGTGGAAATTTGAGTGATGAAGGTGCTGCCCCTGAAGGTGGTAAGGGAGAAGGGAGTGAGGTTGATGGTGGTGGTGATGTTGTTGTTGTTGATGATGATGATGATGATTGCAATGGGGGTGACGAGGGGTGTGATTGGATTGAGAATGTGAATGAGAGTGAAAGTGATAAGGTGAGTGGAGATGTGGAGGGAGTGGACTGTAGGGATGAAAGGAGCAGTGGGAGAGCTCAACAGTACCCCTTGAGGCCTGAGGCTGAAGACTGTGCGTTTTATCTCAAAACTGGAACTTGCAAATTTGGATTCAATTGCAAGTTCAATCATCCGCTTAAGAGGAAAAACCAGGTCTCTCTCTCCTTGGTTCTCTCTCTGTCACACTATTACTAATTAAGTACTAATTAAGTACTGGTACATGAATTGTTAATTAGTTAAGTTAAGCATCAATATCTAAGTATTAGTATGGCTGCATTAAGTGTTAAATAACTAAGCAATTAAACATCAATTAAGTATTATATGCTAGATATTACATGCTATAAGTTGCGAAGGATTTGCATGGTAAAAAAACAAAAACCGGAAGCATTATATTTAAAGGGTTATAAATAGTTTATTTTTGTTGAACATTTTATGTTTGGAAATATCTTATACATGTACACGTCTTGATTTTAAATGTATTAACACTACATGAAGGCTAAAAAAGATAATGCGGGAGAAAAAGAAGAACAGGAAGAAAGATCAGGGCAGACGGAATGCAAGGTATTTTCAGAATTCTGTAACTTCTGTTTTTTATTCTCATTTTATTTTATTTTATACATGTATTTTGCAAAAGAAGCATTGTTATCTGAGACATGATTTGAAGCTCTCAAGTATATTTGAACATATTTGTCAGTATCTGTGGATTATTCCCTCCCACTAGACCCACCTTTGTTGGTTTGCAAATCTAGATTATGTTATCTGAATTTTGGACATAGGCATGTAGGTTTATCTAAAAATCTAGCAAATTTAGTTATCAATAATAATATGTTCATACGAGACACTAACAACAAAGATGGAAGAGATAGTCCTCTGTAAATACAATCAAATAGAAATAAGACTGAAATAGATTTGCCAAAAGGGTCTCTGCTACAGCACACACCCTCTATCAAACCTGCCAATATTCTCTCATAAGTTGCCTACCTGTAACAGACTCCGCACAATTCTACCCCTAAAAGATTCCATACTTTTTTTTCCCTTCCACGCGGATTCTCAATTATTTCCCTATGTTTCTCTACTATCAGATTTTGCTAGCTGTTCTTGTGTAACAGACTTCTTTTCTGGGTCATTTCTTCACTTGGTCATTTTGCCATTTTCCCCAAGTCTCCTTTATGTTGTGCCCATTCTTTCCCAGTCCATGTCTTTTTGTCTTATATACTTGGGCCAAGGGTGTATCGGTTAATCACATGATGTATTTATTAAAATGTAGGTTCTGTCTATGGGAGATTGTGTAAGGTTAACTTGAGGAGGTTTAACCATATATTACCTTTAGGTTTTATTTGGTAATGTTATTGGTTTAGAGTTCATGGTAAATAACCAAGTATGTTTTGTTTTTTGCAATGGCAAGTTTATGAAAATTAAAAAATAGGGTATTTTTTTATTATTTGTATGCCATACAATGCTTTGAATTTTTGTGACCTTCATATTCTTTTTTATATATTTAATCCCTTCCCCATTAAGGGCTATTTTACTAGCTAATGTAAAAATCATATACTTGAGTTTGATTTGGTGAGTGATGTAATCATTTAAGAAATAATATTCTCTGTTAGAATTCCGTGATCAATATGCAAGAATTCAGTAGTTGTTGGATGGCTGATAGTCGAGGGATATCTTTTTTGATATATTTTCTGATTAGGCATTGGTATATTTTTCTTTATGGCTTGCATTAGTCATGAACAAAGATTCTGTCATGGTGGATCATGACATGCTAGTTTGGCAGACTTCTTTCTCTGATGCTATACTAGTATATGTTTGGTCATCATGAAGTTCTCTGTTTTGCTTATTTTTTTGACATTGTAAATCATGTTGGCTTAGCCTTGCTATGTTGAAAAATGTTGGATCCCTATGACAATTTTTGGATGAAACATGCTTGTATATATGTATATGTTTAATATCTTTGTTGTGTCATGTTTTAAAATGTCCTACTATTTATTACAGGTTCATAACAAAATTTTCTTTTCCTGATGTTGTGGCAGTATTATTTAAGATCTGGGGGGTGTAAGTTTGGAAAGGCTTGTAAGTTTAATCACACAAGGGGAATGTCTTCATCAGTATCCTCAATTGTAGAGCTTAACTTCCTTGGCCTGCCTATTCGAGTGGTATAACCTTGATTTCTTACATAGCTAAGTTACGCTGAAAATTATTGTGTCCACTATCTTTTGTTTCTCTTTAATGTCTGAAATACTTGTACCTGAAACATGATGAAGTTGTTTTTCATGACAGGGAGAGAAAGAGTGTCACTATTACATGCGTACTGGCTCTTGTAAGTTTGGAGCAAACTGCAAGTTTAATCATCCCGATCCTACGGCTGGAGGAGGTGATTCTCCTTCTGGATATGGTAATGGAAGTTCTATTTCATTACAAGGTGTGTCACAATCATCTATATCCTCATGGTCTTCTTCTAGACCATTAAATGAATCCACTCCTTTTGTGCCGGTGATACTTTCAGCTAATCCAGTGGTTTCTCCTCAAAGTTCTGAATGGGATGGATATCAGGTAAATCAATAGATTTTATGCCAATAACTATCTTGATAGGGACATTCTATTATATTATTAGTATATGATGGCAAACTAGTCTGCCAATTTTCTATCATACAAGGATGTTCTCTGTTCTTGCAAGTTGCAACATATAGTACATGGTGAATAGTTATCAGTTGGCTGTTAACATACTTGTGTATGATTCCTGGGCATGTTATATGTACAGTAAATACTGAATAGTGCATGGATTTATATGCCCTCATCAATTACTTAAAAGTCAAAGAATGCTTTCTTCCTTTAGGTTCTATTTTCAAACTTTTTAATTTTCTCTCTATTTCCTCTGCTTCCTCATCTTTTTAGCTTACTGTTCTCTAGTAACTCCTTGGCTTCCTTACTACTCTTATGGGGATGGCTTTGATCTATTCAATTTAAAGCTAGAAATCTAATGTTCTTTTTATCTTTTCCCTTTCCCTTTCCGTGAGTTAAATCTTCTGCTTGTTAACTCTTATAATTGATTATTTTCCCTGCTATTTGATCAACTTGGGTTTTCTACAGGCACCTGTCTATCTACCTGAGAGGAATATGCATCTACCTTCAACATATGTCATGAACAACCCAGCTATGGAAACAAATGTTTATATGCACCATCAAAAACAAATGCAGGTTGAAGAGTTTCCAGAAAGGCCTGGTGAACCTGAATGCAGCTATTTCTTAAAAACAGGGGATTGCAAGTTTAAATCTAATTGTAAGTTTCACCATCCAAAAAATCGGATTGCAAGATTACCTCCATGCAGTCTTAGTGACAAGGGTCTACCTTTGAGACCGGTAAGTTAATTTATTCTATTGTTTTTTCCTGACATGGAGACTGTAAAATTACAAGATTCCTGCCACATTTCTTTCATTGTTTCTGTTCAGTTTTCTCTTTACACCTTCAAGACAGATTATTCATTAGAAATTTAGAAAAAAAAAGCTGTTGGTTTTGAAAAAAAGGTTGTCTAGTTTACATAATGAAAAACAGTTGGTTCTGAACAAGAAAATGTTGTGGTAATCTAGGTTCTTTTAAAAAGAATTGAAACAGTTTGCAATTTAGTGATTATTGCTTTTCTGATTCAGAAAGACAATATCTTGTGTTCTTTAATTGTTCATGACACAAAAGGTTAGACTTGTTGGTTTACCTGATCTATGTTGAATGTGTTATAAAAATTCAGGATCAGAATGTTTGCACATATTACAGCCGTTATGGAATTTGCAAATTCGGACCAGCTTGTAAGTTCGACCACCCACCACCCTCAACTATAAGTGGACTTGATCAACAATCCTCTTACACAAATTCTGCTAGTGTTGATGTGGCTGAAAATGGAGGTGTCAGTGATGGGAACCAACTGTCTCTATAAACATTTTCTGGTTTTGAATATGCACATCAATTATAAGTTGTAATTTTTATTTTAAAAAACATGATAAATTTATTTAATTTCTTTAGTTATGCCTAATGTGGCAAAAGCTTTGCAGAATAGCAATATGTATGTTTAATAGAAGTTTTATTACAAGTAATATGTAGATTTTTTTTATTCTGGATTTCTTTTCTTTCATTTGGATCATCATTAGATTATGGGCATGAATGTGAATTTTCATGTTTTTGTATGAGTTGCCAATTTAATTATGACTCGAGTAATGCCAGAATAACTGTTTGATAATTAAAATGTGAATGAAGTAGTATGATTGTAGATCATATGTAGAATATACCTTGGTGAGGTTTGAGAACCCATGTTTATTTTGTTCAAGAACTACGTTATCAGCAAATAAATCTTTTATAATATTTCAATTATTTCTTCATTTGAGTTGTTTTTTTATTCTTTTATTCATATGTAATATTATAGACAAGTATGGTTGTATTTTAGGTAAAATGGGAGTTGTGATATCTTAGGTAGAATCTTAAGTTTAATAACATTGAGTAAGCTAATGGATGGGAAAAGTAGAGGAAGGATTGATAATGGAATAAAAAGATGGAATATTTTAATTATTTGTTTGGAAGAGCATGGAGTATAAAGGAAAGGAACAAGGCACAATGTGTGGATCTCATTTAAATGTTTTTTTTTTTTTCTTTCAAAGTTAAACTAGACAAAGATAAAAATATTAGTTATATATATTTTTTCTATTTGATTGAGTATATATATAATCAGAACTTAAAAAACATTGTACTTTTCTCCCCATTTTCCTTTTTTCTTTCGTTATGGGAGACAAAATTTAGTTAATTTTTTTTTATGGGGAATATTTAAAAAATGTATATTTCTTATAAAATTTGAAAACATGTTTTGATCACAGACAGAATTATTTTCAAATCCAATATATTTCAAATCTGAAAATATATTCCATAATTTAAAAATAATTTTGAATTTCGAAGTATATTTTCAGATTATAATATTTAGAATGCGTAATTTTTTAGACGATGATATTTTGAATGCCTTATTTTTCCAAAATATTCAATCCATTTTTATTGCCGCTTTTTTAATCTCCTTTAAAATAATTATATAATCAAATAACAATTTAGCAAGTTCAGGTATGTTACATCTGTTTTTTTATGTAAAATTTTCACTTTTCACGTTTTCCTGAAATTTAGCATACGTGGTGACAGTTTTCTCTCTTGGAATTCTTCAATAATTGATAGATTCTGATATTTTTATATAAACTGATGTTGATAAATATTTTTCCCCATCTTTTTCGACAATTTCTTCTTCCAGCTCCATACTTTTGGTAAAAAAAACAGATTTATCTCTAGTGAAATTAAAAATTAACTCTAAGTCCATATATCTTCCACCATCTTCTTTATTTCAGTGTAAATATTATTTTAAAATTTATAATTTAAAATCATTTTTTAAATTGTAAAATTTGAAATAAAAAGTTAACTTCCCAATTTTACAATTTAAAAATTATTTTTTAGATTAAAAATAAATTTTGAATTATGAAATTTAGAATCTACTTTATATTTTAAGTATAATAATTTTTAAATTATAGAATTTAGAATAAAAAGTTAGCTTTCAATTTTTACAATTCAAAAACCAACTTTGTGTCATGAATATAGAATTGAGAAGTCAACTTCATGTCATAGAATTATAAAATTTGGAATTCAGTGTTATGAATTATAGAATTTGAAAGCTAATTTTATATTTCAAATTTTTAGAATTAAGAAGTTATAATGATTTTTAAATTGTAAAATTTGAAATACAAAGTTGTTGACTTTTAAATTCTCCAATTCGAAAACCATTTTTTCAATTCATAAATGACTTTCGAATACAATTCGAAAGTCATTTTTGAATCCAGAAAATAACTTTAATTGTAAAATTTGTTATACAAATTTAGAAAAGTAATTTTGGAATTTCAATAATTATGGAGGTGTAGAAAGAAATTATGGAGGAGCAAGAAGAAATTGCCTATTTTTCTCTCTTTTTAGAGTTGGGTTGATAGAAGCTAAAAATAAAAAATAAAACTACACAAGAGATGTGTAAGGCCTTTTGCTTCTTGCATCCCTTAATTGCTATCAGCACTTTAAAAAAATTTCAAATAACTTGGTGTTTTATTTGAATGTTGGATATCCTTCCTTATGTTTTTGTTCGATGGTGTTTATGCATGGTTGTTCCTGCAAGCTTTGGTAATGGATGGGTAGGATAAATGGAGGTTTTGTTTGTTTTAATGGCTATTCAACATTTTGGAATAAAGGTTTCCACAACACACATTTCGGAGTTTCCAAAACATGAATTTTCATTTCTAATAGAACATTCTGGAATACTGAAAGTAATGTCTCATATGATTATTCTGGAAACCTTCCAGAACAACTTTTGTGGAACAAGTGCAGTGTACAACATTTTGGAGCACCTAATCCATAACATCATACAGAATGTAAACATATAACTCGAAAAACTCGAAAAATGTATTCTAGAATAATTTTTTATGTTACAAAACTCGTATTTTCGTATTTTAGAAGTTAAAAATTTGTGTAGCGGATAGGACATTTTGGAAAGCAGATATTCTATTATAGAATCTCTAATGATTTTCAAAATGCATGTTCTGAACATAAATATTTTATTTTGTTTTTTTAATTTTTACACATTTTACTTTTGATTTTGTCAGACAGGTATATCAAATAAAGTTGACATGTTTTTATGTATGTTGATATAGATTATGTTCTCTCTTCTGATGCAATGCATAATGAATGAATGCAACAGGATTATAGGGACGTGTTCACAATAGATCATATAAATGTAACTACTATATAATTATTTTGATATGACAAATTTTATTAACATACAATAATTTTTTACTACATACAATAATTTTTTACTATGTTTATGTTGTTGTAGGTATTTGGTGGTTAGGTTGACTTGTTGGAATGGACAAGAAAGATTGTTTTTAGTCTTGAATTTGTTATTATAATATTAAGGTTATATATAACAAATTGACAACAAGAAAGACAACATATTGCCAAGTTGAGAAAAATATGGTAAATACAAACAATACATGGTTGGAAGAAATTAATAATAGAAATATGATTATAAAATTAGCTTGTGAAGAAGATAAATGATGAATTGTAAAATTAGCTTGTGTCTCTCATAATTATGACTTGATAAATACGATAATAAATCATCCATATGTTGGTTGATTTATACATAATGAGAAGTCGATATTTGTTGATATGATAAAGAGTTTGATCAAGCTTAAAAATATTTGGTTCACATTGAGTGATCATAATGAAAAATGTGACAACCATAAAGCAAGTTTATAATGTAATATATGTCTATTGTAGAATGGAACAAGATTATAGAATTGAAATACAACAACTAGTGATGCTACTTGAGTGAGACATGTATATTTATTGGTGTAGGTTGAATGAGAGTATAATTGTGGTGAAAGATATGGTTTGGACACACTCAATTTAATGAAACTAATGAATTCTTTTAAATAATATTCATGACGGATAGTATTTACAAAACTAACAAGTATAGTATGCCCTTATTTGAGATTGTTGGTGTAACATCCACTGTAATGACTTTCTTTGCTGCATTTGTTTTATTGGCATCAGAACGTGAAAAGAACTTTGTGTGGATTCTTGAAAGACTTAAATGGTTAATTTTTATAGTTGATTTCCTTTTTACGGTCTTCGTCAATGATAGAGACGTTTCTCTGATGAGCGAATTAAAGATGTGTTTCCAATTTTTTTGAATCTTTTATGTTGCTAGTCAGTGCAAGAGATGGGTAGGATTAAGTCATGGATGCTTGGAAAAACATTATGGATTGTAATGATGTAGATGAATTAGAACATCGTGTTGAGGCATTTGAAGTTGTTTGTTCCTCATGGTATATATATATATATATGTTGAATATGTGAATGGGGAATGATTAATTCCATATAAAGAAAAGTTTGTTAAGGCATGGATTGATAAGGTCATGCACTTAGGTAACATAACAAGTAACATGTATGACTATCTTTCATCGTATAATATGATTCATGTATTGTAAACATTATAGGTATTCATAACTATCTTAATATGTAGGGTTTGCACATTAGAGCCTAAAAAAGATACTTCAAACCTCCACGAGAAACTTACATTTTTGTTGAGATTTGGTTAACATGATAACTTCGTAACATAATACTATCACAATTTCACTTTAGAAGAGTTTTCATGTGGTTGATCGTGTGCTCAACATCACATCATATAAAAAAATGGCAAGATTGTGTTAAAAAAGTGCATTGCAATGTATTGCGAAAGAGGATGATTTGGTGAAATATGTTGGGTTTGATAAAACATGTTGTGGCTGTACACTTAGGTCAACTCATGATTTTCCTTGTGCTTGTGAATTGACTTCATATGGTGCTAGTAGCATATAAAATTTGTTCCTGATTGGTCATTCTAGAAAGGTGTTTTGAAAAATGCCCAATCTAGAACATGTTTTTTGATACATGTTTAGAAAAATGTTTTTGAATTGGTCATTCTGGAACACGTAATCTAAAATACTATGACTCACTACACAACCAAAGTAATTAAAAAAAAGTGTACATTAATCACATATGACTTTGATTTGGTTTCTATTATGGAGCTAATGCCAATATAAGAAAGAGTCAATTGAAAAAAAGTGTACATTAATCCTTTATGACATTGATTTGATTTCTATTAAAAAGCTAATGCCAGTGGAGGAAACTGCCAATCATTCATGTAGACTATGGCAGTGAAGAAAAGGATGACACTATTTTTGTAGATGACCTCCACAACCTCCACCATTTCCTGAGGTACACCCATACTCTCATTCCATCATCTACACCAGTTATATCGATTATCATAGTTGGAGCGTCTACCTGCACATTACCTAAACCTTTCACTCAACATACATCACCTCCACCTTCACCTAAGCATAACCATCTCACTCCAACCTCATTATGTCATATATGCAACCATCACCACCAATAGGCGGTCACCTACTACACTCAATAAATGATACCATTAGATCGTCTAATCACTATCAATTTAACCTTTTATCAACTTGGCCACTTCATACACCTCGCTGAACCACCTTAGCTCCACCTTATGATTAAAGGTTCCATCATAGTAGATGTTCTTCATAGTCCATCAAGGTTCTATATGCCTTGGATAAACATTCTTGCTGACATTATGTGAACAAAGGACATTGGTCTTTATTGCAAAAGGAATGGTTGATTTGTTGTAGCTTCTGATGAAGTCTTTCTCACTTTTTTATTATTTATATTATCATTTTAGTTGATTGTTCTTATATTGAGGATAATGTATGATTTAAGTGCAGGAGGTGAGTTATAATGTATTATTTATCTTTTGTTGATTTGTTTTGTGTCTTTTATTTAATTTTGTTTAAATTTTTATTTGCTTATGTTAAAATAAATAAATAATAAATCAATTTCCTAGGATCATTTAATTAATGATATGTTTCATAATTCTTGGAAATTTTAGTTTCCTAATTTTTTCATTATAAGCTTAAAACATAAAAATCATGTTTCTCCCTACCTTAGAAGATAAAGGAATTTTGAAATTGTTTTGGGAATAAATTTTTAAAGAAGTGTGAGGATGTACCTTATTTCCATAGTTTACTTCCTTAGTACTGAAAACGATAAAAAAAAGGAAAAATGAATCATAAATTTTTGAACTATAAATATGATGTGGAGATAGTTCATGAAAATAATTTCATTTACACTTTAAAATTTTAATCATAGATTTTTTTGACTATAATTATGAATAAATCTACTATTTTAATTGAGATTCATCTAATGAGATTTACTTTGTCCTTAATGTTGTGTTTGGATTGAGGTGGAGATTTGTGGGGAGGGGAGAGAGTGAATTTGTGAAGATTAGAGAGGATGTGTGAGATTGTTTAGATTAATGGATGATAGAATGAATTTGTGAAGATGATTTATTGAAATTTGCGAGTGATGTGATAGTTATGATAGAATTTAGAAATTATTTTAAAGGTATAATGATATATTTTTTTTATGTAGGTTTGAGTAAATTATTTTTTCTAATATATAATATTCATAATCACTTTAATTTTGTAATAAAAATTTAAAAAATATAATAAAAAATAATCTTGTGTTAAATTGAAATAAATATATTAAAATTTATGAAAATAATATTTATTATTATATACATTTGTTATTTTATATAATTATATATGTTTTATTCATATTATCAATTTTTTATTATTTTCATTATTTATAATTATATATTATTATTAATAATATAATTAAATATTTTATTAAATAAATATCAAATTTTGTAATAGAAGCCAAACTAATTTTAAAATCAATTTTTGCAACCATGTACAAATCAAAATCGATTTTGGGTTCTACTAGGCACAATTATGTGTCAAAATCGATTTTGCCATCAAGTCTCAAAATTGATTTCCATACCAAACATATAGATAGAGTCGATTCCCTTGTCGTACAAAGCATATCAAAATCGTTTTTCTTGAGAAAAAAAGTCACATAAAATTGATTTTCATGATCTATACACTATGTGCAAAATCAATTTTACCTTGTGTCTTTCAGCTTGCTCCTCCTCATGCAGTGGGCAATGTTAAGGAGGGTATGGATGTAAAGTAACATTAGTCCTACGTGTAATCACTGATAATCCTTCTATATGAGAAGAGAAACGAATATGCATCCCACCCGCTGACCCATCCTCACAGTCACCCTCAAACCAGTGGAACCAAACAACTAACTAACCCGCTTGCCAATTCGTACTTCAATCTTGTCAGCTAAAGCAAACATGCTGTAACTGTTATTTTTTCTAATCTCAAGTTTTAGTCGTAGTAGGTAGTCTAATCTCTCATAACAATCGATCTAACTAGACAGTCTGATATAAACATTTGATTAGACAGACTGAATGAAGCGTCTACCACTGCAAGTGAGTCTAATCATGCGAAAGTCCAACTTTTTTCGTTGAATTAAAACAAGAAACAAATCTAAGTTAAAGAATTAGATAATTAAATCTGCAATACCCCAGAAATAAAATTGGAAACAAATCTTCTACAAGAATAATCTCTCAAATTTCTAAAATTAAATTTTTTTTATTAAACGCACAAGAAATAGAGCAATTCTTTGTTCAAGTAAATTTTATTTAAATATCTCTCACAATAACAATGTGTTTAATTAGAATCAAGTTTAAAACACAAAATGTTTGCTAGTGAAATGAGAACGGGATTTGGAATTGATCGGAAAGAAGATATCTATTTGATAATTCAAACATTCAATAATTGTAAAACAATATTCCGAGATAGATTCTGATTTTGATTTTGTGCAAAAAAAAAAAGAAGATTATAAAGGTGACTTTTGAAGAAGAACAATGTTGTGTTTTCGCATAGCACAAAACACTTTAGAGCTAGTTTTATTTCCTTCTTGTTTTTTCTTGTTTCTACTTTCGCATGAAATGTTGAAACCTTTTAGGTTGATTTTTTTGTGATTTTCAATTAAATTATGATGTTCTGTTCGATAAATTTTTGTAGCAAATTATGCTTTATTTTTTTTGCCTTTTTTAAATGAGTTTATGCTCAAATTGTTTTGAACACCTTTTGAGAATTCAATTTTTTCTCTAATGAGATTTCTTGATTAGTTCTAATCAATATCTTTGCTAACTTAATTGAAGATGTAAAAGATAAACATCTTACGAGTAGATGTTTAGAACCAATAAAATACTGAATACATAGAATAAGATTTTATTAGATTTAATTGAACATTTGACACCTGTATGAGACTTGAAGGATGATAATCTTGAAAAAACTAATAAAGAATTTAAAATAAATAAATTTGAGAGTCAAACTATATTCTTTACTATTTTTAATCCTTTATTATATTATACTTTTTTGCGAAACAATAATTTTGAATACTGATTTTCCTGAATTCACTATTCAATTGATCGAGAGAAAACTTAACATCATCTAACTTTATATATATTATCATCCCCTTTGACGTTGGACAATCTATCGCCTTACTAAAAAATATATACTAGAATCTATTTAATACTAGAATCTTTTTAATTTAACTATTAAACGTCAACTATGAAAAGGCCATAATGAACTCAATGAAGCATTGAGTTGTATGTTATTTGTATGATCCATTATTTGATGCAAATAAAATAGTATGGACTACACTAAAATAAATATACCCTTTGTGAAATACAATGTTTGATTTACAATGTTTTTTTAGAATTAAATTATTTATTCGTTATCAAAATATTATTATCATGATTTAATTTACAATTTATAAATATTATATAAGCTATTGACTAAATACGATCTTAATATTATTTTATCTTTATTATTGAAAAATACAACTTGTGATAATATTTATGGATTTAAGGCTTGTTTTTCAACCCTAAACAAATTTATAATTACAAATTCATTATAAATCACAAACACCATAAATCTATAATATCAGAGTCAGAAAAAGAACATAACATAATAAATTAAAATTATCTGAATGAGAATATTAAAGTTGAAGGAAAGTGAACACGTACAATGTTTTGTGGAGTGGAGATCTTGAATGTTTGAAATCTAAATTGATCATAAGCCAGAAAATGCAATTGACAAAATCGTTCACTTCATGCCACCGAACATACATTATGCTAGTTTTAATAAAAATGCATAGAATCTTGACAACAAGATATTGGACAATATATTTAAAACAAGCCAATAGATATATTTTAATAAAAGAATTGAAGCGTAATATGGAACTGCATCAGTTGTAAGACCATAGGGAAACTAAAACTACACGAGAGAATGATCCTAAGTGAATACTTGATCTGTTTTCCCCCGTTGCGTTGGTGTGCATCTAAGCCAACCGAAGAAAATAAATAATATTGGAAACTAAACTGATGAACAAGACAAATCTAACAGATCCATTAAAAAACATTTTTCCTTTTTTTTAGACTAAATGTACAACTCAACACTGAACTACAAAATAATATACATCTATAATATACATGCTCCGCATGGATACAATGTAAGATGAAAAGTTCTAAGCTTCAACATTGGCTTTATTACCAGCAAGGATGATGGAGATTTCAAGACCACGGCTGAAGGCTTGATTGAACAGAAGGCGAGATTGGAAAGTGGAAATGAAAGGAAACCATGATAAAAATGCTATTGGTGCAAAGATGATCATACCCATTCCAGCATCATACATTCTAGCGAACTCACGGACAGAATCCCACAAGCCGAGACTCCAAATTATCTTCCTCCACGCAATTGCCAACTGAAAAGTGTAGAAAATTTTACAAATGTTAGTAGCTGTAACTTGCTTCAGATGCAAGAAATGATGCCAAAATAAAAATACTAGTCATCTGGGTCCGTTGCCTCTTCCTAGATGATTTAAACATGTGTGACAACGTAGTGTGATTCGTAAAAAAAGGATTTTTAGAATGACAGTGACAATCTCAAGCACCAAATAAGAGTGATCGACAAGTTTTACAGTACTACTTCGGCGAATTGTTGAGGCAGTAAGACCACGACAAGATCATATAATAATGTATTCCTGGTGAGAATTTTTATGGAAAACCCTTGCGATAATACAAATCTTAATGCAGAATACAATAATGATGCAGGGGCACCAAAACAAGTGCCTTCTCTAGATACTAATAACTAATTCTGATAGGCTGCAATTAAGGTAGCTTTCCAATACAGACATCCATTATCAAAAGAAAATTCATATAGAAATAAATCAGAACTTACTGACAATATTCCCCATCCAGTAGGGATAAATGCAAGGATGCTTGCAAAAAGATCAGCTATTGACAGTGAAGTAAAGGCAACAACAAGACACACAGCTGTAACAAGGCCTATAGATGCAACTCCCTGTGAAAATCTCAACACTAGATGAAAATCGGCAGACTTTTTCGGGCTATAAGTAAAGATCTGCAAAGCAAAGAAATATTAGAATACTAAACTAAGATGTGTTTAAAAATACATAAAGGAGAAAGAGAAAGATAAAAATGCTGCCCACAAAAAACAGAAATTGTGAAAAAGATCATATTATTAAGAAAAGTCCAAACCTTAAATATCAAGACAATTCCAACCAAGACAGCCCATGAAAATCCATATACCTACAAAAAATAACATAGACAATATATAAGCTCTTACTAATGAAATACAAGAAGCAATAATAACCCTTTTCACAAATATGAGTAGAACATATATAACTAGTACTCGATCAAAGAAGTATGTTTTCTACAAGGACTAAATACATGACAAATATCTATTCCACAGATGAAGATATTTTTTTACCGCAAGTGATGTATCGTTTCCAGTAAGATGCAGCTTATACACAATACCATATTGAAACAAGAAGAACCTTGCACTCAAAATTGTCTCTAAAATGCGACCCCTCAAAGTTTGGATATGCATCTGCATAAAAGTAAGCACCATTGAATATTAAATTACTAGATCCGGCATCTGCATGAAGGTTATTCTAGCATGTTGTACATGAAAAATAACTGAGATTATATATGCGTGTATATGGTTGAAAATTTAACTAAATCCTTTATAATAATATAGCTCGAGTGAAAAAGTATTGCTCCATTTATAATAACTAACCCCTCAATCAACTTGAGTATTGCTCCATTTAGACCCCAAACTTATAACAATCAAGTGAAAAAGTAAATGTTAACCTGTTCTTCGTCCCACCAGGACTCCCAACTATTTTCTCCTTTTACCCCTACGCCTCCTTTGTAAAGAAGCCAACTTGTCCAATCATCAAAATCTTCCACAGTCCTGTTTACCAGCAAATCAGATTAGAATGATAAACAATTGTTCACACAATAATAGTATAATTTCAGCACCTTCCAAAAACATAAAAGAAAGGACCCATTTAAAAATCTAGCTGCATTCAATTAAAAAATCAAGAACATCCAGTTTGGTCCTCTCAAAAATACGTAATTTCCGTAGTTTGCTCCTTTCATAATGAAAAAGTGACCTTCCATATGTCAAATACTTTTATATGAGATTAGTCATTAAATGCCACTTTTGACATCTAATTGGTCCACCAGAAGAAATGGTTTGACATCCAAAACTAAAATTGAAGGAACATTTTAATATATTAATAATCAGAAGATCAGAATAGGACTTATACTCTTTTGAAGGGCCAAATTAGGTCTTTACTATCAAGAAAGTATAGCATTAAAACCAATGAAGTAATTAAATAGCAGGCGACTTACTTTTGCCACTCGAAACCAGAGGGATTGAAAATGTAAGGTGCAAAAAGCCAAGAAATGACAAGGAACCAACTGCTAAGAGTTACCAAAATATACGTAACAGCACCTCCCTCTGCATACCCATATGCAATATACACTATAAGAAGCAGTGCCACTTCAAGCCTGTTGCATTGCACACAATTAATAATCAATGCAATATTTTTTCGTTCAACCTCAACCAAAAAAGAAATTATAAATCAAGAAAAATTTACTCACGCTTTGACAAAGTGGCTCCTAGAATATAGTCTGTAGTTTTCAGCAAACTTTATGTGACGAACAACAAAGCCTCTACCAGTAGCCCGATACTACGGTAAGAAAAATCCAACACAAATCTAAGTCACTCAGAATAACTAAATATTTGAGCTTTCCAAAAGAGTCAAGAAATAAAAATAAACATACTTTTGCACCCCCATGGAGAATGGTACGTCCAAAATAATGAGTTCTAGTTCCCAATGAGAACGTGAAGAAGACAGAACACAACTGTAGTTGCATTGTGATGAAACTGAAAATAGCCTGCAGACATTTTCAAAAGAAAAACCATATTTAGACCACATAAAAATACAATATATAGAATCACATTTTTATAAAGACATTAACAAACATGTAGGATTATAGGTTCAAGATTAGGGAAGAAGGAAATGAGAAGAGCGAGTTCTATTAATAAAACTGAAATATATTTGATAAATGTAACAACAGAAAGCATAGTTGTCAAAACCATACCAAAACAATAAATTCTACCAGGAACCTATAACCAAAACTGGCATTACAAATAACCATTACAAACCATTTCAATTACAACCCTCAGGACAAGTTTTAGAAATAACCAATTCATAACTGGGCATTACCAGCCATATTTGGTTTGGACCACTTTTGATGTAAATAGGGAGTTATTAGGATAAAATTATCCAAATATCTTGATAGTAAGAAGGAAAAGTATCCCTAGAATCTATACATTCATTCCAACAGATTTTATTTCCTATTTTTAAGAGAATGTGATTGTTAAAAACAGGAGAGTTGAGAATGTAATTAATAATATACTTCTTTAGTTTGTCTCATTATCCTAATATCTTGAGAGTAATTGGGATAAGTATCCCAGAATCTATACATTCCAATTAGGACATAAAGGCGCAGCCCACACCGACAATCACAATGGCAGTAGTTATGTAAACATCAAAAACAGTTCGCCACTGACACAGTGAGTGGGTATAGCCCACATGCCCTGATTCAGTGACACCAACCCACAACCACCGCCAAAGATGGGCTCGCAAAGACCCCCTGAGTCCATCCCAATCCTGTTCTGCTCTGTTTTGAGTAGATATGAGTTCTTTGCTCTCCTGACAAGCTGTTCATTTTTACACAGTTTCCATTTTTTCCTCTCTGGCTTGAAATTGGCTCCTATGGATCCTAATGATATCCCAGATGTGGTGGGTCCCTAACGGTTTGATGGCCAAAAAATTATTTGCAGTGGAGTCAATACATCGATGGTGAAGGACATGGGTCAAATGAACCTAATTTTGAGATTTGGGATAGCGAAAATTCACTGATCATGACCTGGATGTGGCATTCCTCTGCTAGAGAAATTTGGAATGACATAAATAACACCTTTACTTTGAAGAAGGATTTTGTTGCCTATTATGACTTTGAAAGCAGGGCGTGTTTAATACCAAACTGGATTCTCTCTTATATCAAAATATCATGAAGATTATTAAAGGAAAAAAAAAGAATAGGGTATTAGGTATAACAGTAATAACTGTTTATAACAGTCCTAACTGTTTACTTGTATTACATACTGCACTGGGTACTATTAATACCCAGGCTGCTCTACATGTAAAAGAGGACATCATATACTAAAGTTCTCTCAATCTCTCTCTTTCTTCTTCCTAAACCTTTCGCTCTCTCTTTACTCTTTTATGGTATCAGAGCCAAAAATGGCCTCATCATCTACCACTGAACCCAATTCTGAAACTTTTTCTGCCAAGCCCGAAGCCCTTCCCCCTCATATCTTTCATACGCCAATTCCTCTGAAACTAGATTCATAAAACTTCCTTGTCTGGCGGCAGCAAGTTAATGCCACTCTTCGAAGTTTAGATCTTCTTTACTTTCTGGATGGGTCTTGCATTCCTCCACGTCTCATTTCTATCGAGGAAGACGCTTCTCCAATTGTGAATTCAAAATACATGCAGTATGATCATCAAGATCAAGCAATCTTGGCCTGGTTACTGGCATCAATGACTGCAGGTGTTCTCACCCAGATGGTTGGCATGGACACGTCAACCCAAGTCTGGGAAAAGCTCCATACCCATTATGTGTCCCAAACCCGTGCTCAAATCAACAAGCACAAACAGCAGTTGTGTACACCCAAGAAGGACCGCTCCATCTCTGCCTACCTTCTTGATATCAAGAAAATCGTAGATCAATTGGCTGCCGTGGGTTGTCCCATCTCTACCGAAGATCACATTGAAGCTGTTCTTGATGGGCTGTCTGACGAATACGACTCCTTTATAACTTCTGTCACATCCCGTCTTGACCCTTACACAGTTGCAGACATTGAAGCATTGCTTCTTGCTCAAGAAAACCGTATTGAACGAAACAAACAATTCGTTGATCACATTCTGCAGGCAAATGTTGCATCTGTCCCATACTCCTTCTCTCCTCCAGTTCTACACATTCTTCCTCCTTTTTCCACCCCTCTAGTCACGTCAAACAACGGTTCTACTCTAAACCCCGCTTTCAATCATCCAAAAACTTCCCCAAGATATCTTCTACTGCTTCCTCTTCTCGGGTTAAATGTCAAATTTGTGCAAAATATGGGCACATTGCCCTTCACTATTGGCATAGGTTTGATTCTTCCACTCCATCTCAAGTTACTACAAATACTGCTCATTTTCCTTCATCTCTTGGTGATGATGAACCTTCGATCCTCGGGACCCCCAACAATCTTCATGATCCCCTTTGGTACCCTGATAGCGGTGCTTCCCATCATCTCACTGCTCATGGCACCAATCTTTCCACAACAACTCCTTACACAGGTTCGGAAAAGGTGGCTGTAGGTAATGGTTTCCAGCTTCCTATTACTTCTATTGGTTCTGCAACCTTTACAGATCTTAATACTCATAATACCTTCTCTTTACACCACCTTCTGCATGTTCCTACTATTTCTAAAAATCTATTAAGTGTTTCCAGGTTCGCCCGTGATAATCATGTTTTCTTTGAGTTTCATGCTTATGTTTGTCTTGTTAAACGTCAGGGAACCAACAAAATCCTACTCCATGGCAAGCTTAAAGATGGTCTTTATATGTTTCCCAATCTAGTTCAAACTGCACCATATTCTGCTTACAATACTGCACTCACTACTGGCTCTTCTGCTTATCATTTGTGGCACTCCCGATTTGGTCATGCCCAACCAAGAGTGATTCATCAAATAATGAAGATGTGTAATATACCCTTAACTGCTAAACATGAATTTTGTGAATCCTGTGTTGTAGGCATGTCCCATCAGCTTCCTTTTAAAGCTTCTCAAACTATATACTCTAAACCTTTACAGCTTGTTTTCATTGACATTTGGGGGCCATCTGCTACCCCTTCCACTAATGGTGCTCCTTATTATATCTCTTTTATGGATGCTTACACTAGATATGTTTGGTTCTATTTAATTCATGCTAAATCACAAGCTCTCGCTGTTTTCAAATCCTTCAAAATATATGTTGAAAAACAGACTGGTTTTCCTTTATTAAGCATTCAGACTGATAATGCAAAAAAATTTATCTGTTTTAAATCTTTCTTGCTATCCAATGGCATATCTCATCGTCTAAATTGCCCTCACACTCATGAATAGAATGGTTATGTGGAACGCAAGCATAGGCATATTGTTGATATTGGTTTGACTTTACTTGCTTGTTCTAAATTACCCATGCATTTTTGGGGCTATGTTTTCACTACTGCTGTATCCATTATCAATGTTTTACCCACACCTGTTTTAAATAATCAAAGCCCATCACACACCCTGATTATGTTTTTTACAAAACCTTTGGATGTGCTTGTTATCCTTTGCTTCGCCCATATAATAAACATAAAATGAGTTTTTGTTCATCTTAGTGTGTGTTTCTTGGCTATGCCTCCAATCACAAAGGTTACATGTGTCTCTCTCCCACTGGGCGTATGTATATTACTCGTCATGTTACTTTTAATGAATCTGTTTTTCCCTATGCTGTTTCTGCTAACCCTTTTTCTTCTGTCTCTCCACCCACAAATAGCCCCTCCGATTCTTCACCTATTTTAACTGTTTTCCAGAAACCAACTATCTTTGTTTCACAACCAGCACCTCTTGCCTCACAACCCACCGCCCCTGCTTCTTCACATGACCAACCTGCTTCCTCTGCATCCATATCATCTCACTCTGATTTGTCTTCCACGGTTTCACCTCCACGACATTTTGCTCCTCACAACACTCACCCTATGCTTTCACGTGCGAAGGCTGCCTTACTTGGTCCAAGTGCTTTCACTGCTGCCCATGTGTTGCCTCTTCCAAAATCCACCAAAGAGGCCTTACATCTTCCCCAATGGCTCGCTGCCATGCAAGAAGAACTTGCTGCTCTAAACACAAACAACACCTGGATTCTCTCCACTCTTCCTCCTGGAGTTCAACCCATTGGCTGCAAATGAATTTTCAAAATAAAATACAATGTTGATGGCTCCTTTCAGCACAATAAAGCTCGCCTCGTCGCCAAAGGTTTTCATCAGCAATATGGTTTTGACTATTTTGAAACATTCAGTCCTGTGATAAAGCCTGTCACCATCCGTATTATCCTTACTCTAGCTCTTCAATTAAACTGGTTTGTCAATCAAAATGATATTAATAACACCTTTTTGTATGGTGACCTTGAGGAATCTGTCTACATGAGTCAACCTCCTGGTTTTGAAACTGGTGACTCCAACACTGTTTGCAAACTTACCAAAGCTCTCTATGGGTTGAAGCAAGCACCCAAATCCTGGTTTCACAAGCTAAGTACCACTTTGATTTCTCTTGGTTTTCATCTTACTAAAAGTGACACCTCTCTTTTCCTTCACTTCCACAACAACATTACTCTCTTTGTCCTAATCTATGTTGATGATATACTAATCACAGGGAACTCTAACAGTGCCATTCAACATCTAATTCACTCTCTCAGTCAGCACTTTGCCCTAAAGGACCTTGGGACTCTTCATTACTTTCTCGGGATTGAAGCCACTTGGATGTTGGATGGAGGCTTACATCTATCTCAAACTAAATACATTCAGGATTTCCTTCATCAAACCAACATGCTCTCTTCCAAGCCTCAACCAACACCCATGCTCTCCATTACTCGTCTAACAATAGACGCTACCACTGCTGTAGACGATCCTTCATTCTATCTCTCAGTGGTAGGCTTGCTTCAATATATACTCATTACTCGTCCTGAACTCGCCTATAGCGTCAACAAAGCATGCTAGTTCATGAACAACCCTCAACATCACCACTGGAATGTTGTTAAACGTATTCTCCGTTACCTAGCTGGCACTACCACTCATGGTCTTCATCTTCGGCGCCCTTCTAAACTCACTCTCAATGCCTTTGCTGATGCTGATTGGGGTTCTGACCCTGATGACAGGAAATCTACCTCCGCCCTTGTTGTCTATCTCGGCTAAAATCCTATTGCTTGGCTTTCAAAGAAACAAAAGGTTGTTTCTCGCAGCTCTACTGAAGCAGAATAATGCAGCATTGCTGCTACGCTTGCTGAACTCAAATGGATCCAGAATCTGCTCACTGAACTTCGTCTTCCTCCTACTCTACCCACCATTCGCTCGAATAACCTTGGCGGTGTTCTTCTTGCATCCAATCCTATTATGCACTCCAAGACCAAGCACTTTGAGTTTGATCTTCATTTTGTTCGTGATGCTATTCAACAAAAGCAAGTGCACCTTCTACATGTCCCTGCTACTTTACAGATCGCAAAACCTTTAAGTGTTGGCCCTTTTTCAGCCTTCTCACATAAATTAATGGTGTATCGTAAACCATCAATTTAGGGGGGAATATTAGGTATAACAGTAATAACTGTTTATAACAGTCCTAACTGTTTACTTGTATTACATACTGCACTGCGTACTATTAATACCCAGGCTGCTCTACATGTAAAAGAGGACATCATATACTAAAGTTCTCTCAATCTCTCTCTTTCTTCTTCCTAAACCTTTCGCTCTCTCTTTACTCTTTTAAGGAAGGCCTGCCGCAAAAGGCAACCGTGGAGAATATTGCTATAACATCTAGTCATACACATGAAATATTGCTCCGTTTAACACTTAAGATATTAGGAATGTTGGAAATCACACATCGACTAGAGATAAAGACATTTCATAGTATATAAGTGGGTGAAAACCTCACAATATAAAACCGGCTTATAAGAGAGCCCACTCATTAGTATAAACAAGGTAAAATGGATAAGAGCTCATTCTATTGCTAATAAGGAAAAGTGGAGACTTGTGTTTAGCAAGCTCACACCTCAAAATCAAGTTTTTTCTAGAAAACAAAGTGGGCTCAAGTAACAATGGAATTATTGAGCTTTTCCTTTGTGACACCCTTCACACGATACTCAAATAAAGGGGTTGTCTCTCAGTAGCAAAACTGTGATACTTAATGTAGTAAAGGCCAATTCATTCTCAAGCATTACATGAGAGATTGAGTTTTTGTAAAGAAACTAAATTGGTGGAGAACCGGCAGACATGAAAAATTCCTCTTTCAACCACAAATGTTGAACTTGGTGTCCAACATCAACTCTCTCTTGCTTTCTTCACTAAAAAAAATAGCTACCACTTCATTAACTATGGCAATTTTCTCCTTTCCCAGGATTTGGATTTAGAACTAATCATATTAAAAAATTTAGACCAACCATGTAATCATATACCCTATCAAGCTCAGTATACTCCTTAAGAATTATTGAGTCTAATGGAAACTTAGCTTTTATATCCCTGTAATGATCCAACTACATCCACTGGGGCAAGTTTATTCTCATATCTGTAACCAATTTGTTTCCATGTTTTTTATAAGATCATGCTAGACATCACTGTGAAACTTTGAGAACCTAGTTAGCACATGTCATCAATCACGTGTCACAATATGAAAACTCCAAAAACAAGGAAAACAAAGAGCATGAGAGGATCAAACCGAAACTCATGCAAAGAAAAAATAGCCTGCAAACATTAATAAAATCAAAACGAATACTGGAAGGTAAAGAATTAAACCCGAGAAAAAGTAGTCTATTAACAACACCAATGTTAGCAAAACCATCACTACATTTATTACCCTCACAAAAAATGTGGGAGACTTTAAAATACATATCTTTGCAGATGTTAAGAGCCTTTTGGCAATGAGCTTTCAACCTCTACAGGAAAGCATTGCAAACAAAAGAGAAGTCACTTTCAAAGAAGAGTCAAACTTTCCTCATGAAAGTTGCATAAACTACAATTCGAACATAAGCAAATGCCTCGTATCTGAAAATGTTTATTACATGGTATACGATTATGAAACAACTTCCAAAGAACTAAAGATTTAGCTAGTGGAATGATCTTCACCCAAGAATGAGAAACAAAACAGGTATGAACAAAGGCATGAGCAGTGTTCATAATAAGTAAACCAAACTCATCCATCATCGAAATAGGTTCATCAATCTTATCAGTAATAACTATGAAATTAATGTTACAACTATCCTCTATATTGCTTAGAGAACTTGGTATGTGCCAACCAATGCCATTCTAGGCATCACAAATCTTACACCCAAGCTCACACATGAGGGTTTTAGGAATGCTATGTTGAGACATGGAAGTATTCAAAACGAAAGCATCATTCCAAAAATTGACAAATTGGCCATCACCAATGATTCCTTTAGAATTTTGGAGAGCAAAATTATGCCAATCATTAATGCCAGGTCAAATAGATGAAGATTTATAAAAAGTAATCCATGATTCTACTTATTTAGAAAACGTGCTCTCATAACCCAACAACAATTCAAATTAACACAAGTAAAACTCCAAGCCAACTAGAGTATGTATATATCGATTTCTTCTCTGAGATTGATCACACCTAGCCCACCATCATGCTTATGACAGCATAAATCACACCTTTGATTTATTTCCTTGTTTGGCAGCCACAATTTTCACCTTGATATCATAGATTTGAGCAGCATCCTTGACCTTAGCTTAGTTTTTCAACTTCCCAAATCCCAATTGATCTCTAGAACCATTGAACTCCATAGCCACACCATGATCATGAGGTTTTCATAAGGATCATCATCAGTTAAGTGATTAACCTTACCTTTTCCTTTCAGGATGCTCTTATGAATTGAGAGCATTTGAGATCATTCTTTCCATTCAACCAATAAGTAAAATGAACATTCTGCAATCTTCCAGTATTCTGGAACTTGTCTCAATTTCCAAAGTAGGGTGAATCAATGGATGTTGTTAGATATTATTAGATATAATTAGATATTATTTGATATTATGAGATATTATAGATATTGTTAGATATCTCATATTTATGTAATGGGCTTAGCCCATATGTTTCTTTTTCCTATATAAAC
>Ga0123342_1002155_pt1 | contig 32985 bp, 18 predicted proteins | sample Turbeawhitnodule_FD_89960 | JGI IMG/M metagenome (GOLD analysis project Ga0123342, IMG submission 89960) | Root nodule microbial communities of legume samples collected from Mexico - Turtle bean Mexico white nodule | ecosystem: Host-associated > Plants > Roots > Nodule | place: Mexico: Nepantla... | reverse complement strand
TTTTTTTTTTTTTTTTTTTTTTTTTTTTTTTTTTTTTTTTTTTTTTTTTTTTTTTTTTTTTTTTTTTTTTGATTTTTGTCAATTATTTTTTTTTTTTTTTTTTTTTAAATTTATTTATGCTGCTTTCATTCTGTTTTTTAGTTTTTATATATACTTTTATTATTCGTTTTAGTCTTCTGGTGGCTATCATGCCGTCTGCCATATTTAAATGGCGGCAGTTTTTCGTCTCAACACCATAGGCCGCCATCCATTATTGATAACCTTGGTTCATTTTTGTTTTCTTCTCAGTATATAACATGCTAATGATATTTATAACTAAGCATTAACATTTATTGATATATGTCATGTATGTAGCTAACTTTACCAAGTGGAAAAAGCTGTTGTATATTGGCATCCTAGGTTCTTGACACTTAGCAGTTTGTTTTTGTTTTCTAGAGGGGGAAATTGCTAGTTGGTTAATTTTGTCTTTAAGTTTTCCTTTGAGTATCTTCTTTTAAGGTTGCTTTTGTTAAGGTAGTATCTATTATTCCCTGTTTGATTTCCCAGATGGTTTCCGTGGAGGAGGATGACCTTGCTGGTCTGGAAGATGTAAGCTCTGATGGTGAAGATGATAATTATGAAGCAGAGCTTACCGATGGCGATTCAAATTCCACTGGAACTGGAACTACTACTGCTAGAAGGCCTTACAAGAAAAAAGCTCGTAGTACGTGTCATTTTATAGGTTTTTATATTGATATGATGGGCCTGGATTATCTGTTTCTGATGTTAATATTTATTTAATTTATTAACAGCAGATAGCACAGAGCCACTTCCTCTGATGGAAGGTGAAGGAAAAGCATTCAGAGTCCTTGGTTTTAATCAAAATCAGAGGGCTGCATTTGTGCAAATTTTGATGAGGTTACTTTCTCGACATGTGGTCTTTATATGTTGACATGACATGAACATATCTATAGTTCATCTGACCCTCTCTGTGTATTGCAGGTTTGGGGTTGGTGATTTTGATTGGAAGGAGTTTACTTCCCGTATGAAACAGAAGACTTATGAAGAAATTAAAGAGTAACAACACTAATTTTCTTTGAAATAGTACCATATTTGGGATATTATAGACAATCATTAGTTTTTATTTTATGGTCTCTTTCTTTTTCACTGGGCAAAAGAGGGGCAGATTTGATGTCACAGCTCTGCAGCTGTGCCAATGCATTCTTAACCATTTAGACACAAATTAGGTTGAGAATTGGAATGTGTTTAGTACTTATTAAGTTCAATCTTCTGACACGCCTATATAGTAATGACAGCTTGTCTCTTCATTTGGGTACGGTGTTTGTGTGTGAGGACGTTGCATTGGTTTTCTTTCCTTTTTTCTTTCTTTTTTATTTTCATTGCAGTCTGTTACTTCCAAAACTTTTGGCCTATGACAAAGTATATAAATATTGTTAGAAGTTGTGAAAGAATGGTATTATTACCCCTTTGGGAAATCCTTCATGGTAATATATCCTTCAAGTTTACATTAATGGGAGGATGAACAACCTTTGCAGAAAAGCAGTATGTTGGTTGCCTTTTAGTGGTTGATGTGAGATTTTTCCCTTTTTTTCCTTTTCTTTGCGCCCTTCCATTTTAGATGTGGTAATTATTTATATATGGTATGCATATGATATGGATTTTTAACATTTATTAATAACCTGAAGTCTTTCTTTGTGAATGAATTGATATAAATATATATATTTATTTCAGTTATGGAACCCTTTTCTTGTCCCACATTGCTGAAGATATAACTGAATCATCTACATTCACAGGTCATAGATCTTAATCAATATTTCCCTCATTTGCTTTCTCCGTCCCCTTTTTCTTTTTTATAATCTTAGTATTTTCTAATATTTTTCCTTTTTCCTTTAATTTTCCTGCAGATGGTGTACCAAAAGACGGACTACGAATCCAAGATGTACTTGTAAGGATTGCAGTTCTACTCTTGATAAGGGACAAGGTAAGTTTTGACCGAACTTTCTGTATTTGAACTTTCACTATTACTAGTGTTATCCCACTCCCCCGGTCTTTCTGGAACATGTAGGTTGGTAAGAGTTTTTAGAAACGCATTCTTTGTAAAAGAAATATTTCCAGTTTAGGGACAATTAACCACTCAATTTTATTGAAGGAGCAAAGAATGGTTAATGCATAATTAGCAGTTTGAGTAGTTATTGTTCCATACTAAATATATTTTTACCAAGATCTTTTTAGTGTTTTTATTTTCAAATATGCTTCTGGTATCATCTCATGAGAAGCTGTTTATAAGTTCAACTACTACTCTAAAATTTTGGGATAGCATCTAGATGCATGCCCAGCTATTAAATACTGCCACTATTCTTTTCTGTATTTGCTCCGCTACCTTTGTGTGTAGTATTTTTGGAAATATATAATGAACATTAAACTTTACACTTCAATATTTGTGATTGTAATCAAATGACTATATAAAAAGGGTTACTGTGCGTAAATAACTCCTTTTATCAGCTGTATTCTGTTAGTTTGTTACAGTTGTCATTGTTAGGTTACTTAGTCAGCTAGATGAGCTTCTGTAGTCTATATACCATTGTTTTTTTTATATAAAATAAAGATTAATCAATACAAAGTTTAGTATACTTTATAATTGAACCATGTGGTTCACCTATTTAAAAAATGACTATAGACTTTCATTTTGCAAAAATCTTAGTTTCTTTTATTTATAATAATGTGACACTTTGTTGTTTGTTGATTGTGATTGCATGAAAATCTAAGGCATTGGATCAGTTTTAAACTCATCTCTCTCTTTCAGGGTTCTGGCATTTTATTTTATTTATTGTTTTTGGGTGTGGTGGGGTTGAATGTGTTTTTGAACTTAAAATGCCCTCTAACTAATGTTCCTTTTTACTCTTGGGATGTGAAATTACAGGTGAAGTTTGCATCACAACATCCTCAAACTTCATTGTTTTCAGATGACATCCTATCACGATATCCAGGTTTGAAGGGTGCGAAGATATGGAAGGAGGATCATGATTTGGTTTTGTTGCGTTCCGTTTTGAAGTATGTATTTTAATAAAGCTATCTTCGAACTGTGTGACATTAGCCATTAAATATTTGTGGGTTTAGTTATGAAAAAAAAAATCATGTTCATTTTTCTATCTGCTATACTATGTTTGACTTGATTTGTGTGTGATAGCTTTTGGTATTTCGATGTTTTCTAGTTATAATGTGCATGGATTCTTTTTTATTGATGTATTTGTTAAACAATTCTTTCTATATAAGGCATGGGTATGGAAGGTGGCAAGCTATTGTTGATGACAAGGATCTGAAAATTCAGGAGGTCATCTGTCAGGAGTTGAATCTTCCCTTTATAAACTTACCAGTTCCAGGACAAGTTGGCTCTCAGGCACAAAATGGTACAAATTTGACAAATGCCGAAGTACCCAACAGTCAATCCAGGGAAAATGGTGGAAGTGATATACCAGCTGATGGTGCGCAAGGTTCTGGTGATGCCAGGAATCAAGCACAATTATATCAAGACTCCTCCATATTGTATCATTTTAGAGACATGCAGAGAAGACAGGTTGAGTTTATAAAAAAGAGGGTTCTTCTTTTGGAAAAAGGGCTTAATGCTGAGTACCAGAAAGAATACTTTGTAAGTGTAAAAAATTATCAAAAATTGATCATAGATGCATTGTTTTTTTTATTAGAAGTTTCCTTAGGTGTTTCCAATCAAATGAACTAGTAGTTTGAGAGTGTTAGAATTTAGCTATATACCTAGGATAAGAGATGAAGCAAAACAAACATGGCAGTTTTTTTAATGGGCTATGGAAGATAATGAAAGAACTTGTTAGAAAATGCATGAGGGAGGAATGCCTTTCCGTACGTACCCAACTTTAGATACGTGGGGACTTATTTTCTTGGCATTACTGATCGTTGTTATGGTTGAAAAAGTTGGGAATATACATTCTTTATTAATGGTGACTGTTAGGGATCCTTGTTTATGTACTCTCCTTTTTGTATTTTTTTTTAAATTATTAATAACATATAATGGAAGACCATAATAAGGGGCCGTTGTCTCTATGATTAGCTCTAAGGCCAAAAGGTTACTGATATTTTCTTAAACATTTTAGGTTTCGTGCAATACTTACTACTGAAGTATCATCTCATTTTCCCATTCCTGTTATATCATATTCATTTTCATACTTGTTGGAACTTTTTGTTTACTTTGGTTTTCAATTATTGCCAATGGTACATCACACAGCATTACAAATCAATACAGAATGCATGATTGTATTTGAAAATGTTTTCTTGACTTGCTTGTGGGCTTACATTTTAACTCGTGAACATTATTTGCAGGGTGATCCAAAATCAAATGACGAACTTAAAAGTGAATCCAAGGCTCCTAAATTAAGGGAAAATGAATCCCAAATAATTGATCAACTACCGCAAGTAGAAACAATAGGTATGATTCTATTTTTGTTCATTGGATACATTTTGTCTAGATTAGACAAGCACTTACCTAGTTTACATCAGATCATGGAGAGAAAATCTTGCATACTCGAGTAGTTCTACTAAAATTGAAATGACATGAGGCACAGAAATGTGACGTGTTGTCAGATTAAACATTAAACAAATATGAATAATACCCTCAGAATATGAGTAGAATCTCTCCAGATGTTTTATCGATGTGGTCAGTATTTCTGTTATATTTTATTTTGTGGTTTTTCCCCTTTCCTATTTTTTCCCCTTTGAAATGTTTTCCTACCATCTACGGAAGCTATCTGCATACCCAACTGAGAACGGGGAAAGAAAGACCCGAAGACTTACTTGTAGTGCTGCCATTTTCTGCAGCTTCAGAAGAAATTTCGGCTGTTTGTGATAGTGATCCCAATCGATTGGAGTTAGTTCGTCTTTACAATGAGGTAAAAGTACCATGACCTGCACTTTCCGAAGGATCACTTTCATTCAATTAAAGAGGTGGTGGACTATTTAGTATCCTACTCATTATCTGTATCAACAATATTTCCTGTGTTGGCAGATGTGCAAGGTAGTGGAGGAAAACCCCATGGATTTAGTTCAAACTTCTTTGGCAAGAAATCCAGCAGAGCTTCATGTAGGGAAGAATTTCCCACCACTAGAAACCATTTGTAAAGACATCAACAGAATTCTAACACCCACACAAGAACAATCTGCGGCAGATATTCCTAAGTCAAATTCAGACAACAAATCAGAGGCTATGTCGGACGGCGAGATTTTGGTCGCCAAATCACTTCCAAACCCTCAAGATGCTGGCAAACCTGAAGACTCAGCAAACAATGGGAGTAAAGACATGATAATAGAATCTGAACCTATAAAAGCAAGCTGCTCAAGCCTGGTAAAAGATAAGAATGAAATTCAGACTTTTCCGGATAAAGAGAAAAGTAATACAGAAATGGATGAAACTATGACTGATGCTCAGTAGAATGAAAACCCGGAGAAATCTGATGCTGGGGCATTGTAATGGATGGTAAAATGCAAAAGTAGAAAGATATCTATTGTACTGTGTAATCATAGTCAACGTTGTTTTAGCACATTAGAAATGAAGTAAATTACAAACAAAAGGCACTATAGCATATGGCGGTAGTGGTTAAATCCCTTGCTACTAACTCGGCTAGAAATTGTTCTTTTTCTACGTATTGCTGTTCTACGGGTTTATTTTTCAAGGAGGTGAAGAATATGACCAATTGTATACTACACGGCACGTTACCCTTCATTCTATTTAAGAGTGATCAGAGAACTGAGGAAATTTCCCTGAACCATTTTTAGTTCTTCTATTTATCAGTTAGCAATTTTTTTCTGACCACGTATTTCAGTATGGAAGAAGATTAACTGAGTCGAAAATAAATTTGACTAAGAAGAAGACTTTGCATGCGGATTCTACTGCGTTTGTATTTATGACGTATATTTCTGATGTCAAATGTTAAATTTTTCCGTCGAAGTCTTCGTCGAACTAAATATTAAAGACTATTCTCTTTCTTCCCCGATTTCACTACAGCTCTTCCTACTTGATCGTACATTTAGTTCTCGCTTTTTGGTTTTCGGAGTCAAAAGAAACAACGCATGAAGCGGAGCCTTCGATACATGAGTACCAAGAAAAAGTAGGCCCCAGATTGCTATGGTCTCGGGAGCTGTAGAAGATACCATGCAATGAAGAGGGTCTTCTGTGGTATTGGTAATAAAACATCTGTGCATGAACTGGACCAAGATATCCCAAAAGGAAAGTGATAGAGAGCTCAACCACAGCTCCTTTAGTGTGGTTGATGTTGATGCCATTGTCTGCTAAAAGCTTCCCTATGTCACTTCTCAAAGAAGCCAGAGCTTTGTGGCTTCAGTTTTGAGTCCATGGATTTGGATGCAAAATTATCAGATTCTCTGGCCTAACTTTTATCCAACACACTTTGTTTCGCAGAACGGAAATTGGGATTGTTATTACTGCTCCAAATCTTTTAGTAACTAATAATTGCTTGTTTTATTTATGACTTTTTTTAATATCATAGACTATTCACAAACCTAAATGCTGAACTTAATTCCATTGCATCATTTGAATAGTCATGTATCTTCGTCAATGGAATGCTGACTAATCTTATCACATACAAAGCTACACTTTTTCAGCTTTCCTGCTCCCTTATCTGTCTGATTTAGTGCTGAAGCCTAAAGAATTGGAGCTGCAGTCAAACTGTAAAAAACCCATGCTTGGCTTTTCTGTTTGAGACTGGAACACTAACACAATATTCTTTACTGCTTCAACTTCTCATCAGTAACGCTAAATTTAACGGCGAAGCTTTCCCCTTTTCTGTTCATCTTGTGTGTACCTTGCTCAGATGATTGGCTTGCTCCAAAAGAAAGTAAGGGGGAATTTGAGATAGTAGCTACTGCCTTGTAGAGATTACAAGGATACACACATTTGAATGAACCCAGATAAAAGGCCTTCCCCAGAAAGCAAGGGTAACTGCCACATTTCTTCATGATTTCAGTTGTGGAAAAAAGAAAGGTTACTCTATTGGCATATTAACATATTGTTAAAACCTTTTAAAGAAAAAAAAAAGTGTTTTTATTTTATATATTTTATCAAATTTAATTTTAGTCTTTATTTTTTCATTTTAATAAATCCGTCTAGAACTTCTAAAAAATTGTGAATTTAAGAGTAAAGAATAATTAATTTTAAATATTTATAAAAGTTAGAGAGCTAATTCCTCAATTTTAAAATAAAAGGATTAAAATCAAGTTTAACGAAAAATAAAAAACTTTAAGCATAGTTTTCCCTTTTAAATATTAAGTAGAATTTAACCAGTAAAATAAGCTTTCGTCAGCAAAAGTTAATTATAATTCGAAGTATATGCATATTTTTACTGTTTCATCAAAAGAATTCTTATATTTTTAATTATTCACTGGTATAGAACTTCTTTAACGTTTCAAGGTCAATATTAATTATTCAAAGTTAATTTTATAATAATGTAACCATTAACAAGTTTTTATAAAAAAAATATTTAACCATTTTGTACTAACGAAAACTAAAAATGGATCTAAAACCAAACCAATCATTATATTAAATTAAAATAGTCCAATTCCACAGTCCATGCCTTATGCAGAATTATTCTGATTGCAGCTGCATTGACGAGACAATTGGCATGAAACAGGAATAATGGGCGTAAGTAATTTTATCCTTTTATCATTTCATTAACCCTTTTAGGTAAAGATGAGTTAAAAGTTGCGTAAACTTTGACTGTGATGAGTATCTTTAGTCTACTGCCACGCAGAAAAGCATTTCTGTTTAGCTTTATCCAAAAAAAAAAAAAAGAGATTCGATTCCTTTGCCACTAATAGTGTATTTTAAATATAAAAGTCTGCAGCTATTGATTAGTAATTGATAATTCAACTGTAATAAACATATTCACACATAGATTATAAAAATATTACAATATCAATAGTTAAGTTCACAACTTATAAGCTGATAACTGTGCATTTTAATTTCTGAAATAATCTAACTTGAAACGAATCAAATACTAGATAAGTTGATCATCGTGCATGCCATACAAGATTGTATTTACTGCAACGTCTTTAAATAAAACTAAATGCATAATTTTGGTAAAGGCAACATTTCCAAGGGGGGGTCGTGTTTATTGTTACTCATCATCGTAATCACTTAAACATTTAACAAAGTTGCATTCCCTGATCTCTCTCCAGAAATGTGAGAAAAACTCAAAGTTCAAGTGGTACCCATTTGTCTAGTGAGTTCCACCTGGCCCATGTGTCTGTCTCTTCTCAGTACAAGCATGAATGTGAATGAAGATTAAGGTCCAATTTGCAGGCCAACATAATGGCAATGGAGATCAAACAAAGTGATTAATAACTTGAAACTGCATTGCTGGACCCAAAGACTAGGTAAACAATGCATTTCTATAAAAAGTTAGAAATCCCTTGATGGAAGAACCTAGAGAACTTTGCTCAGTACAAAGTAACCTGGAGAAGCTAAACTCTACAGTAAAACTACAGGAAGACAAAAGTGGTTAAACACAAGGAAAACTATAAAACTCATCGACATGGAAGCATGTTTTGGTATGTGCTGCCAAATCTCCTATCACATAGATAATCCACCAGAGTAATTATCGCAAATGAGGTTTCCATCCAATAATTTCAGCCTATCTTTCTCCTGCATGGCATGAACATTGGCACTGAATGAGTATGAGAGGGAAATATTTAAGACAGGTGCAAGATAAAACAGCTGAAAGATCAATAAATACTAAAATACTATTTGATTGTAAGTCAAATGCTAAATATCATGATATTAAACAATATACACAAGCTATTTAACCAATCCAGTTAGACAAATCAGATGGATTTAGCCAATATGAAAGTCAAAAGGATGGTGAAAGTTGCTCTTATTTGGCAGATCTACCACAATGGACCCTAACGAAATATGTGGCCCATAAATTTTAACAGGTAGGAAAACCAAATTTCACCAAATGCTCATAATAATGTAACATTTCAAGTCCTTTGCAGTGTGCAGGACAAATATAACAATGCTTACATATTATATAATCTAAGGAGAGTGACATACAGCAAGTATGTGAGGCCAGGCAGTGAAAAGTGGGAATGGTATTAGCTTAATCAAAAGATTCGCATATATTATGCAGTGATTGTATTTAAACGAAAGCTACAAAACAGATAGACCACCACCATGTGAATGTACCAAATTTTTTAAATAGTTAAAACTTTAAAGCCCTTAAGCATGTGAGCACTTCGTGTAGTCAATATGTTAAAAGAAATACAGAAACATTTCATGAAAACCCTGTATATTTATAAATGTCATTACCTGTTTCATCATTGAACTGACCAAGTCTTCCAATGAACCAAGATTACTAGAGAAATTACTATGTTGAGACTTCTGCTGGTTCAGGATATTCCCCTGATGTTGTTTAGATAAGATCTCTTCAGTTAATTCCAAAAACCCATCATGCTTCATTTGTAAGGGATCACAAAAATTAAAGTCTAAGTTTCTATGTGAGGCTGAGTTTGTTGCTGCATGGCCCGCTGGAACAGCAGCACCATTGACTGGAGTCAGTGAGTTAATTGATGCAAATATATTATTTGAATGATGTGTAGCATCCTGATTACGGTCATCCCACCCTTGAAATGGCACATTATTGCTTATATTCCCAGGCCTGTTAGTTAAAGTCACTCCTTCAGAGTTCATATCTGTTATTGAATCATGGGATTGCCTGGACAGTGAAGTGATGGATGGACCAATAAGATTCCCACCTTGCAGGGGTATAGAAGCCATATTCTCCGGAGGAGGTATATTTGTCTGTCTAAAACATTCACTAGGAGGGTAAGAGTTTGTCTGGATCACAGATGGCTGCACAGCTCTTGTCCAACTATCATTATATCTACCTTGATCCAGCAAAGGCAAAGAAAATTCTGAATGTTGAGAGGCTACTGAAGAAGATAAAGCTTCAATGCTTACACTCCCCTGTGTGCCTTGAGGGCATGGTTCCAACATCAAGGCATTGTTTGCAATACCTACGTCTGAAGTGCGAGGGACAGATGTTATTTTTGGCCTTGGTTCTGGGAGTTTATTTGAGATGGGAACATTTGTTTTGGCGTTAAAAACAGCGGTCAAATTTTGAACGGAAATGACACTCTTATTGTTTTGAACAGGCATTGGCATTCCCTGAACACCATTCTGATTAACAGGAGCCATGGCTGACCGGAACTTCAGATGATCGTTGTTGGTGTTGCTTAAATTTTGTGACTGACTCAACTGAAGAACTCCAGAAGGAAATCCATGCACATTCAAACCAGCAGGAGTGTTCAACCTATTAATTATGCCACCAGTTGGAAAGGATCTAAAACCATTGTTATGAAGCTGTCCAGAACCACTCAATGTTTGTAAATGTCCGACCCCACTCACAGAACTCATTCTCAAATAGGATGGATCTGCACCCCCTAAGGCTGCCACCATATTAGCCTGTTGGTTAGCCACGCAACTAATTCTTTTCAGATAAAGCCTATACTTCTGCAGCCATTTAATAAAGAATAAACATTCAGTGAATGAAAAAGTATATGTTACAGTAAATTAAAACACAAAGGACTAGAAGAAGAATGCCTGGAGATGGCTCGCCACATTCTCCCTTGTAAGCTTTTCAACATTCATCAAATCAAGAATTTTTTTAGGTACAGCCTCTGCCAGCAAAACAACAATATCATGAAGCCCAAATACATACTAGTAAGGGAAAACTACATGTCATGGCATAAAATTTGAATAATTGTGACCTAACATTCCCAAGTGTCTCTTAAAAGAAGGAAGAGTGTTGAGAAACTCTTCATAATAATTAAGAACATATATATGTTCTGAACATTAAATTGATGGTGCTAACATCTAACCAGATATCAAAAAACATCTTGAAAACAACAACAAAGTTGAGAACATACTGTCAATGCCTAGCTGATTAACAGCAGCAACAAACTTGCGGTGCAGCTCCACAGACCAAACAACCCGAGGTTTCTTCTGGGATGACGGGTCCTCATTGTCATGATCATTCTCCTGCTCCTCATCTTCATCTTCATCTTGATCCTTCCGTTTCTTAGTCAGCTTCTCATTTTGATCTGAATTTACAGCTCCTGATGATCCATGTCCATTGCCACTATCAGAAGTGGGTTTGTCTAAGTTGCATGTTTGGTTCTTCTCCTTTGAGTCAAACTTCTTCCTTCTGATTACATGCTGCCAGATGTTCTTGAGCTCCTCCATTCTCACGGGTTTCAGCAGATAATCACAGGCTCCATGAGAAATCCCTTTCATCACCAGCTTCGTATCACCATTTGCAGACAACACTGAAATAAAACATTTTATAACACCAAAGGTTCACCAAATAAGTTTATTGGCACATCACATTTTCACATTTATCAAAAATCAATTATGAAACTTAAAAAGTTCTATTGTAGGACTGGACTATTTATACAAAAACATTGTACACTTGAATATTTTTTTCAAAAGGAAAAAAAGTTAGAAAACTCATTATTTCACATATAAATACCTTAAATTTCTAACTTGACTAATAATTATATCAATAATTGTTAACCATCTAGTAATAAATGGTGAAATAATGAGAGTCAAAATGAAGAAATGGTAAATATTAACAACTGAAGATCACATATAAGCATACAAGATCCTCTCACTCACTTATGACAGGAAGGTCCATCTCAAGTCCCACTAGCTCAAGCAGCTTAAATCCATCCATGTCTGGCATATGCACATCACTGATTACCAGGTCAAACTTGTCTTTGTGTTCTCTCAAAAGCGTCAACGCTGTTATTGCTTGATTTGTTGTAGTTACTGCAACCCCATCCATAACCAAGATAAATATCATTTTGAAAGAGTAAAGTGGCTCATTGCACACACATCCACAGCATAGAAAGTTACAAAATTAACGTTAATCGAAGTGCATATTTCTAAAATCACATCCAAAACCTGGAAAATCATGTACAAAATATGAAGCCAAACACGCAACAAAATACTCATCCCGGAGAAATATTCAGATCTTGTTGTGTCGAAATCAATCAAGGCATAACAAGCAGTAAAAAAAATATGTAGCCTATAACCTATAACAGAAGCTTCTTCTGCAACAATTAAGGAAGTTGGATTCACTGTAGCATTCTCTATAAATAATTTCATTATTAAGAGTATATCCATTTTAAACAACCACGAACAAAAGAATCTGAAACAGAACACAAAAATCTAAAAGAAAGAACAAAGCACAAACCAAAACCCTAAATCATGAATAACAGTAAGTAAAAGCAACAGTAGAAGATTCAAACCATGATATTGACATTTCCGTAGGAGATTTTCCAAAACCATTAGGCAGATGGGGTTATCATCGACGGCGAGCACACGCATTCCGACGGGAAACTCTTCGCCGGAATCACCCATTCTCTTCTCCACAGTCATCTTCTTCTCCAAACTTCACAAATACCACTTCTGTGCTTGTGGGTCAGAAACCAAAACCCAGAAAGAAGCTATGAAACAGAAGACACAGGAAAAACAATTGAAAAAAAAAATACTTTTTTGGTTGGGAATAAATAGTAATTTTTGAGGACAATGTGAATGAATAATTGAAAAGAACAATAAATGCAAGGAAGGAGCGAAAAAGTTGGTGTCTTTTTGTGCTTATGTGGGTGTCAGCGTGCAACAGTGGAAGGAGAAAGTGATGGAAAGAGAGAGAAAGTGAAACTATTATTGTGTCTTCCTATTCACAATCCAAACTTCTAAAGACACAAATATATCATTAATTTATATTATTAAACATGTTCCACTTTTTTATGCTAATCTCAAGCTTTTTTAATCTAATTACCTCTTTCTACTTTTAAAATTTAACAACCTTGGGCCTTAATCAATTTTATTACCATATTTTACTAAATTGAATCAATTAAATTTGGTTTTACCTAAAACTCATTTACCAACTCATCAAATTTTATTGAAAGAGTCTCAAAGATTTTGTCTTCAAATCTTAATCTTGTCTCTTATAATTTTTGTATATCTTATGCAGCTTTTTATTCATCCATAAAATTTTAGAATTTTCCAAGTTCTTTTCAAACAGCACTCATTTTTCTTAAATATGATTACTGCACCGGTCTTAATCACAATCTTATAGTGAAGCCAAATCTTAAGATTTGTGAGAAAAACGTGCGCGTCGTCAGCACGCGCTCGAAAGAGAACCGAATCCAATCAGAATATATTTTCTCATTCACTGGACATTAGACGGTGCTTGGATAGAAACTGTCTTCAATTGATCCAGACCTTTTGGCTTTTCACTATAAATTTATATTAATATTATTTATTTCTTTTAATTTTCAATTTACTTTTCTAATATATCATAAAAATAAGAATAACTGTAAACAAAAAATAGAATTCGAATGAGAATTCATAGTCAAATTTTTTTCATTATTTTTATAAAATCATCAAAAAAAATGATACTAGGACCAATTATTTATGGTGAAAAACAATAACTAATGTCCTCGAAAATAATTTATTTTTTGAATAAACATAGTTACCTCCGTTTGAATAAACATAGTCTAACTCAATCCCATAAAATCAGTTCATGAGGTGAGGTTTGGATCCACTTATATACAATGAAATGTCTTAATCTTGTTGGAGATCTCACATCGACTATAAATTAGGACATTTCATTGTATATAAGTGGGTGCAAATTTTACCTCATGAACCAGTTTTATGGGATTGAGTTAAACTTAAAGTCTACTTCATAATATGATATCAGAGTCATTTCGAGTTTATCCTAGTGAGTGTTTGTATTGGACCTATCGTGTCACCGATTATCGGATCACCCATAATATATAATCTCACACCTGAATTGGCTTAAAGTTCTCTTTATAATATTTATGTTTACATATAATTATTTAATGGTCCAACTATAATACTACAAATGATCTACCAACTGTGGTGATAATGAATTATTTTTGAAGAATCTAACCGAGTTTTTTTTTAATGAAAAATTCTATTACAGTTACATTTTTAATCTATAAAACTGGAACTTTTGTTCACAACTTTGATTTTACTACCACCCATATTAATAATATAGTTTTTAAAATCCACATCGATAACATAATTTCCATAAAATAGCATGTAGTTTCCTTTTCTTTCTACTGATTATAAAATTATTAAAATTCTGTTAAGAGAAGAATGAAAATGAAGACGACAAGTTTTGTCCATAATTTTCTCCATCAGATCTTCTTCTACATGATATGCATTTTGGTCAAACTAATCACTTTTCGTCAATGCAAAAATCAAATCTGTCTTCCAAAATCATTCATTTGAAATCTCATCCAAAATATAAAGATATTTGAAAGTCTTGAAAGCATATATGATAACATAATTATAACAAAATACCTTGTAGAAAATGAAATAAATAGCAATAGGTAAAAAAATTAAGTATAAAATAAATACATTGAAAAATAAGTAATAATATATACATATATATATATATATATATATTTATTTTATTTTATCAGCTAGTAATAATATATATATATATATATATATATATATAACTACAAGTTACTTAAAGTGACTTAACTTATAAAGTTAAAAGTATATTAACGACATACGTTGATAATAGTGAATTAGAGATTGAGCTTTTTTTTTCAAAATTAAATGAAAATTTAGCAAAAATATATGTAATCTCATTCTACCAAAATAAAAAATTTCCCATGGTTGGAGGAGTTAGGAGCAATTTCTTTATTTGCTATAATTTAATATTACATATATTAATGTGCAAAACACTAGGCTTTTCTGTGAGTACACCATAAAAGCCAACACGGACATAACTATGACCGAAACACATAGACAGTCACTACTCATAAAGAAAGAAAAGTTGGTAGAAAAAAAGAAGAAGATAGATATAATCATCAAAACATCATATTCATAGCCTAATGCAAACAACGTTACTATTTAATTATTGCAAATTTACTAATAATCTTTTTGTATTGTCCATTCCACTTTTGTCCCTTTGGTGTGCCCAAAAAACTTTCCCATGTATGGTTTACATATAGATATGGCTTCATACAATGATTAACCCATTCATGTTTCCCTTTACTTTTTACAACCACCAAGGACTTTCAACTTTCAATCATATTGTTGTCCATGTTGTTGCCCCTTAAGTTGATATTGTACTATGTAGCATCTGACACATATATGGATACGACACGAACACGGAAATATGTATAATCTTTAAAATGTGTGACATAGGGATACAAATCTATATATTATATAAAAAAAATATGTGCATAAGTATGTTTCAATTTTTTTTGTTAGAATAGAAAGATGTTTTTCATTGATGGTTCGAAATGATTTGTTCTTTATTTTTATAATCATAATAAAAACTTATACAGTAAGTTTGAGTTTTTAAAAAATTAATGTATTTCTCATTTTTAAAATTATGTTATACCCGTGCTAAAATTGTTAGAAATTCAACAAATATTTTTTGAATTAGACACTTCACCAATACATATCCTATAAGTATCATACGAGTGTCGGTGTCCCATACATGTGTCCGACACGGACATGTCATTTAAGAGAAGTGTCTGAGTCTCAAAACTATATTATATTCTCTTTTTATATAAGGTAATTGTTTTTTCAAAATCTCGTTTAGAGAATTTAAGTATGACTTAAATGAATGACATGTTGATCCATAAAGGCTAAATACATGTTCTTCTACCCAAAACATGGCATGCTTTTAAGATAGAGTTGAGCTTAAATCAGAACAAGCTGGCAAAACATGTTCAAGAGTCCACAAATGGTAGAAAGGAAAATTATAAAAAATAACTGTCTTAGTTGGCTTCTCAACTCACATGTTGCAGGATCTTCATGATCATTGTGAATTAATATACGAATAGAAAAAAACATTAGTTGTCCACTAATATTCAAAAGGTTCTTCTAACTTATATAATATGTATGAATATTTAATATTCATTTTTGCCACAAAATCTTGGGATTCTTTGCCTTTAAAAACCTTATGACTTCCTATTGCCAATGTCAATTTATTTATTTTTTGTTTTTGTGACTTGTTGGATGAATTCGAAGAGAATAATGTCATATACTAACTTGCTTAAATTAATGTTTGTGTGTACTTCGGGTTACTCAATTTGGTCTATTGTGTGGCACAATACATGTAACCAAACCAAAAATGATATCATCTTCGATAATGGAACCATAACAACATTAATTAATAGCTAGCTTACTTATAGGTACAACATTCTAAAAAAGTCACACGATATTGTTCCTTCTAATATATATACATATATTTAGATTTAAATATGTATATGATGTTATAAAATATCAAGTTTTTATTTCAATTTTTATAAATTTTTTGTTTTTTTTAATAGGAAATGTTTTTTTATGGTACTAGCACTCTTTAATTGTTCAACGGTTGAATGAAAGATTAGTTGTTATGTAACATAGATACTTACATGGACACTGATATGATACAGAGATACAGTCACAAAAATATGTAAATTTTCTAAAATATAGGATATGAGAACACCAATTTATATATTATATAATTATAAATTATATAATTTGACAATAAAGGTTTATGTTTTTTTAGCAGAAATATGTTTATCGTGACTGATTTAAAATGATTTATTTTTTATTTTTATAACTATATTAAAAATTGACACAATAAGTTTGAGATTTTAGAAAATTAATGTATGTATATTTTTAAAATTGTGTTAGAACCGTGTTATAATTGTCAGAAATCTAATAAACATTTTTTTGAATTGGACACTTCAGTTATACATATTTTATGAGTGTCGATATCTAATACGTGTGTCTGACATGAACATACCATTTAAAAGGCGTGTTCACCATTTAAGAGACGTGTCCGAACTTCATAGGTTAGTTGTGAAATGACAATACAAATGGTCATGATATAATAATAACATGTAATATCTCTAAAAAATATAAAAATTCAACCCCTTTATGTAACATTTTGTTACTGTTATCAGAGAAGGTATCATTACGTTGTTGTAACACGGTTTTTTTTTTTTTTTAAATATCATAATTAGTATGATTCTTATTTTCTATTTTTATTTTTTGATTATTTCTGTTTATGTTATTTTTAGAGTCATTGGGTGTGAAAAATATATCAAGTGGTTGCTACACATTTCCTTTTTCTAAGCGAACCCAAACAACAATAGTTATCGATGTCACAAATTTCATTAACCCGAACAAATTTAGAGTCAAAACAAAATTACGAGAAGAGGCCCAAAAGCAATAAACACAATAAATCACTACAGTTAAATCCAATCACAAATTGACCAGTTGAAAATAAAGATAATAGCCAATGAATAGTGAAAGAACGACCCAATTACATAGCCCACTACAAGTCCAAGAGCGTCATTGAAAACCCAAATAATAAACAATGAATAATGAAAAGTAAACCCTTGGATGTGTAACTACACATTAATACTTAAATTTAATTAAAGTGCTGTGGTAGTGTAATATTATTTTTTTCTTTGCATTATCATCCAATTAGAGACTTTTACTTTGTACCTTTATACTCTTAAAAATATATTAATAATAATGACTAAATAAAGAAATTAAAAAATAGTGGATAATTGTATCAAGTTGTTGGTGATTTGTAATATGTTAGAGGGCTTAAATGTGTAGTTATTTTTTAGTATTTAGACCATTTATTTTAATTTTTAATTTCAAAATATAATTAAAAATTAAATACAAATATCAAATGGGTAATGGAAGTGAAAAATCTTTTTTATATATTACTAGCGGGAACACAGGCACGTCACTGCCTGTGTATCGCATTTTTTATTTCTGTTTCTTTAGTATTTTTTATTTATTTTTTAAAAATAATTTCTCTTAATAACATTAAAATGAGAAGTTAAAGAGTATACAGTTAAAAGAGTAGTGTGTATCGGCATTTTTTATTTCTCTTTCTTTAGTATTTTTTTTATTCTTCAAAAACAATTTCTCTTAATAACATTAAGATGAGAAGTTAGAGAATATTCAGTTAAAGAGTAGGTTAATAAAATAGTGGAGAGCGGTAATTAAAAGTTATATGTAGTAAAGAGAATGAAGAATTTTCAAAATTTAAAATTTAAAATTACTATTTGAATTCAAAACCGTCTCTCAAGGTAGAAAATAATTAAATAGAACTTGAGTTTCATATTTTTTTATAATTTTTAATATTTTATTAATTATGGGTAAAAATATATGTATGTGGTAATAGTTAAAATTTATTTAAAACTACAGACTCAACCGAAAAAATAATTAAATAGAATTTGAGTTTCATATATTTTTTTTAATAATTTTTAATATTTTATCAATTATAAGAATTCTGCTTCTTTTTTCTTCACCTTGGACCCTTGGACTTATATAAAGACTCGTTTAAATTGTTCTCATCTTTCGCACCCAAATCTAATATTCCTTCTTGTTAGAACCTTATTATTGGGATTGGGGGAGTGAGCGCGACAACGAAACGAAACTCAGTTTTTTTCCTTATCTGATTCCTCTATTTTGCTATGAATATTAACTTTCTACAATTAACAAATAAAAAACAAACAAAATATTAGTATAACATGTAAAACATAGATTTAAGAACACAATGACATACCTACCTTCTTTACATAATGCTCTCTGGTGAGAGAACCTATTTTGAAGGTGGTCTCTAAAATCATAACTTTATGAAAAGTTAAGATGATTTCAAAATCAAAACCTAAAAGAAGAAAATATAGAGGAAGAGCAAAGATAAAAAAAATGGTGATGACAGAAAACTTAAAAATCAAATTAGAAGTAACTTTTCCGTAAAATATGAGGAAATGAGAATATAGTTTAGTTAATGCTCTGCATGATTTCATTTAAATCCATAAAATTGTTACCAAAAAGGGTTTTATGATGACTTTCATCATGTACCTCTGTCTCCTCTTGTTGAGTCTTTCTTATCCCTCTAGTCACATGTTTCAATCACAATTTCAGAAGACAAATTAGTGTTTTACAAATTAAAATGCATATAAAGAGAATTACCTATTGTTGTGATGAAGCGCGCAACTTTTTTTTTTGAGTCTTTTTGTTCCCTCTAGTCACAAACTTCAATTACAATTTTTGAAGAAACAAATGTCAAATTAGGGTTTCAGAAAGATTAATCAAATAAATAAAAGTATGATTTTACATGAAAGTGAAAAGGAAAGAGAAAAGAAAGTGAGAAGTATGTAAAAAAAAATGTGTTATGTGTAGTGGAGAGAGAAAGTGGGAAGTAGATACCTAGGAGAGAGAAAGTGAGAAGTAAGATACGTGGGTTATGTGCAGTGGAGAATCATAAAATCTGTTTCTTAAATCAATTTTAAAATTCTACAATTTTAATAAAAAAGAATATCAGTTTACATCAGAAAAGTAACGTACCAAATCTCCATTCTCCTGCAAATATTACAAATATCTTTAATTTTTTATTTAATAGTGAAGAAGATCTTTAAAACAGAAAAGTAACTAATCAATCACTCCACTCTCCAGTTAAATAATAACAAATAAAATAAAATTTAAAATTAAAAAATTATTTTATTAATTTTTGAAATTATAAAATATCCAAATAACCAAAATAAATTAATACAATAAATTATTAAGTAAAGATAAAATGAAAAAAAAATTAAGAACAGTTAAGAGGAGAATAAAAAATGACACAATGATCATAATACAATAATAAAATTAAATAATAATATAAAGATAAAATAGAAAAAAAAAATTAAGAGCAGTTAAGAGGGGAATCCCCTTTACATATATATAGGTATAGATTATAAATAATAAAAACATTACCTTTTGTAATAGTTTTAAAAAGTTATATTTATGTACATATATAATTTTTAATTAAATTTTTCTATAAAATTAGGGGGGGAGGGATTCTGTTTAGGCCCATGCTTGATATTTAGAAACGTAGTAGAAATGATGGTTAACCTATGAGATTTAATATGTGTGCTTTTTCTCTTAAGGGATACATACAGAATATTATAAACTAACCTATCATACAGATAAAAAAAAACTTGTGTTCGTAAAAGACTTTTTTTTTTCCGTGACTAGTTACGGATTTTGAAAAAACATTCCTCAACTGGACCAAGGTGCATTTTATTTCCTAACTTTTTTTTACACAAAAATTATTTAAAATTTGGTTTTTGAGGGACAATTTTGATTATTTAGTTTTGGGGATGGAGTAAAGATATATGAATTTTTCGGTGGATTATCGAAATTTGCTCAAAAGAAAACTGAATTGTCACTTTTTTTTTTTCATGAAAAAAATCGTTTTGAAATTTGATTTTTATTTCTGACATTATATATATATATATATATATATTTATTTTGCTTAACTACAATAGTTGCAATGCATGAAAAAGCGTCGGTGGTTTGTTTGCGAAAAGTCCTTCATTTTTGGGTGATTCGTTTTTCTTCTGTTTTCGGATTCAATTTCTGTTTTTGAGATAGGAATATGGAACGTTGCAAGTCATGTTGCACATTCTTCATTTTTTCTTTTGTGTGCTCTTTTACTTTTTTTTGGACATATCTGTTTTTGAGCTCCTTTCTTTATTTATAAATAAGAGGCACAAGAATGTTTCAAAAATATTATTATAGTACATTCTTTCTTCTTTTCTCTCTTCACTATTTTTCTTTCTTTTATTATAAATATTTTTGGAATTCTGAATTCTTATTCTTTTAAGAGTTATTGCTAGTTTAGATTCTCAACATTTTTCAACAAAATCCTGTTATATCCTGAGAGATTTGCGCGATATACAATAGATAAGTCCTTACAAATAATGATCACTCACTTAATAGGAAATCAACATTGTTCATGTGTTTCAATCTTTATTTACTAAAAAAACGGAACTAACTAATTGTATGAGTGTATTTTCCAAAGTTATCATAATTTTGAAATTTATTTTTCAATTTTGACATCTAAAACTTTATCAAAATACATTCTTTTGTAAATTACATTCTTTTGTAAATGAATTTGGAGAAAATCTTCCTTTTCTTCGTAATGGGTGCGAGTTGAACAATAAAATAAATTTTTTAAAAATTGCAGGTAAAATATGTTTAAAAAAATTAATTAAAAATAGGAAGAATAAATTTTATATATCAGAAAAATAATTATTTAATTATATAAGGTTGAATGCAATAGGAATAAAACATTTTAAATTTGAAAATAGAAGTATATAGAAACTGAAAGTTAAAAATTAAAAATGATATACAGTGATTCAGTTGAGGAATTTGAACACGTAACAAAATTAAAGTATATATTTTGTGTTTGAAATATTACCAAAATAAAATTGAATATTCATACTCATCTAGAAAAAAAAAATCAATTATATAGAAGTGTCGACGAGCTATTACACTAAAACTAATTTGTATGACCAACTATTGAACACTAAATAAAAAGCATATAATAACGAAATGTTTTTTATACTTTAGTGGTAGAGAGCGAAATGAATAAACATAGTTGATACTGTGACATTTACGTGGTGGCAACGTATTGGTTGGTCAAAAAGAATCCATGTGACCCACATCAGATTAGGTTAACACGTCTGAGTTGGTCTTCTATAATTACGTATTTGTAGATTGGTCTATGAAAAGAATTCGAAAAGAAAATTAATAAAGTAATTAACATTTTTATGTAAATATAATATTTAAAAGAAATTTATAAACAATTTATTTATTATTTACGGTAAGTAAATAAAGAAAAATCAGATTTATTATCTGACAATATATGATATTGATCAATTGATAAATAAAAATATGTAATCATATTTATATACAAATAATTTTATATAATAAAAAAAACATTAAAAAAGTTCGTGTTTAGATGTAAATTAAATAATTAAGAGAAATGTTACTTATTTTCGACCACTTTGACATTGTTTAGGTTTTCATGTTCACAAGATATGTTTATTGTACCGCTATGTTAATCTTTGGGCTTGATAAAGAATATGATAATATTTCACAGAAAAAAATATGTGTTTGATTTAAATTAAATTCTCTAATTTAATTTGTCAAATAAAGTATTTTTTTTAACAAAAGTATTAACTCTAGATTAAATTTTAAAACCATAGAATTTGTTTTATTATAAATAAAAGCTTTTAGGTTAAAAATCAATATCCATATGCAACGCAACTTGACATCTCAACTATGCTCATACCTCAAATAACAACAATTATTTGCGCATAAAAAAAGTACTATTAAAAAGTAAAGAAAATGCAAAAATATAGGAAACTAAACCAAAATTCATATATTAACAAAAACTATACATAAGTAGACTATACCTATTTATAAATAATTCTAAAAACAGACTAGATGATAGCCTATTATATCAATGAAAAAAATTCTCTATGAATAAATCCAAAATTAGCTAACTTATCAGCACATGCATTTTCTTCATAAAAAAAAATATGAGTAACCATAAACTTTATTATTCAGTAATTAAAACAAGTATTTAATTGATTACGAAGCATTTAAGGAACATTTATCTTATCAGTAAACACAACGCATTTCATTTGATTATTTGATGTTGTGGGTTAACTTCAAATTAAGATTAATATGAAACTTGAATAAGTTAATACATTGTTTGAAATGAAGATATAAGGAGCTAATAGTATTATTCCATTGTAAACTAAAATTATGAGGATTGATATAGTTGGGATAATGTCCTTTTAAGCACAGGTAGGGCTTGTGGAAAAGTAATTTGACTCCTTGTGCTTTAATAAGATGACACAGCATTGTGAATATCTGAAGCGGTTGAGACGATATGTAAGAAAAAAGAGAGAATAAAAGCAGGAGATATTATTGGTGAAAATTGCGAACACGACCATCTTAGGATTCACAATAACATGAGTGCGTGACTATTAAGGGCACGCCATGTTTTGATTTGTCGTGACATTTTGTCATCATGTACGTGTGTTTGTGCTGAGCGTGTGGGAGCTAGAAGACAAGGGCAAAGAAAGAAAGTAGCATTAAAGTCCTCATCTTTCGATTACTTTGATATGGATCCTAAAGATTTTATTTTTTCCCTTTTGCGATGCTTTAATAGGTTGGATTTTATGAGAGACAGAGAAATCTCTAAAAGAGATTTGGTTCCATGCATTTATTACACATCTAATTAACCATATACCAAAATGGAATCATACAAATCATAATCATTACTTTATATTCCCAAACTCACTCATCATCCTTTCAAGTGGGCTTATCATTTTCATAATCACCTGTCAAAAATCACTTCTCATCGTGGTAAAGTTATTCTGCAAAATCCAAACTTCTATACGTAAAACCACCATGTTCTTTATGTTCATGTTCTGGTATGTTAAATAGAGTTCAAATCTTATGTTCTTTCCTCCTTCAATCCATGAAGCGTTTTTCAATCACAAAATTGTTGTAATGAAGTACACACAATTTGAGATAAAAACAGACCACATTATTTTGGTATGTCAAAGCGTTAACTTTTCCTTTTTCATTTTCGACAATTTGGCTCTACTATAAAAACTTTGGGCCTAAGCCCATTTATCATACTTATTCCTTCTTCTTTTCATTCTCCTTACACATGTTTTTTCTTCTTATAAAAAAACCTCGCTCTTTAACTCAATCTCTTCCATTCTTCTCTCTTACATTTTATTATTTTTAAAATTCGATTTTACTATACAGTACTTTAAAAAGTAAATTAGAAAGAATTTTAATTATTCAAATTTATTTACAACTCACACACTACTAAAAATAATTTATGATCCAATCATGTTTAGGTTGAGTAAATTTTATTTTCTTTCATATATAGTTCTGTGTTAGCGATCTCATCTAAGTACATTTCTTTCTATTAGTCTAGGACTTTAGTTATCTCTGTAGTTTCAGAATTAGACTTTTTTGAAGTTATGATTTTTCTAATTTCAATTTTTAGATTCTATTTGAGGAGCACGACAGTAAAAGTGAGGGAAACTAGATTATTTATTTATTTTAAAAAAATTAAATTGTTGAAATTGCATTGTTGTGTCTTAAAAATTAAATGTTGACATTGTAGGAAGAAATACTTAGTTTCTTAGATGTGCATAAAGTTGATGAAATTTAAATTTAGCATTTGTCAATTAAAAATATTTTATTGAAAACTTCACCTCTGATGTGATGTGATGAAATTGGTAGTTTGACCAAAGAAAGTTTTTATGCAGAAATGTGTGGCTTAAATGTACATGGAGTTTTGGGTATATACAAGGAAATGAAAATTTGAATGTTTTAAGTGAATTTGCTTAATTATAAAGTGGAGAATGGTGTGAAATGGTATGGTTAGTGGGGTTTAAGATAGTTAAATGGTCTTGTGCATATTTTTTTGTATAATATCTAGTAGTTGAATTGGGTATTTATATTTTTTCAACTTGCTAAAATAATTAGATTTGTCAAATTTGAAGTATTGAGTTGATTTTAAGATAATGCAAAAATGTATATTTGTTATAATTCGCTTAGCAATTCTGAGACCATGTTGAAATGAGTGTTTTTTTAAGATATCACTCAATAAAATCATTCCATTGACAAATCCAAAATAATTGCATAAAAATTGCTTAACGGATTATAATTTTGCAAGATGAATTTTTATTATTTGTTTATTTTGATTAAATGGACTTAATATTTATAGTTATAATTTAATTTAATATATTTAAGTATATATTTTGAATATTTGAAATTAATGTTTGAATTTTGTGTGTTTAATCCAAATTTAGTTCTTTGATGGAATATGTCCTATTATGTAAGTAAATTAACTAAGTGATAATTCATCTATCTTAAATTTATCTTAAATTTAGTACGCGAGTCATTTATTAAAATAATAGAGAATCATTTCATTGGTATAATAGGCTTTCATCTAGTATATTCTTAGAATCCTTTATGAATATATATAGTTTACCTATTTTTTCTAACATATAGGTTTTAGTTTAGTCTTTCCATATTTTTGTATTTTTTTAATAATATTAATGACAAATAATTATTGTTACTTGGTAATCCACATAACTGAGATGTCAAGTTGCATAATAATGTTTAATATGAAAGTTTTTATATAAAAAAATTAGAGTTATTAATGAAAAAATATATTTTAGTTTCACTAGCACCTATCAGTTAGATGAAAAAAATTTAGTTACCAAAAACTTGTGAAAGTTTTGCATATATATTGGTTGAATGCATACAAGGAAGTACTTTAAGTGCCCTTGAACCATCCTAGAAATATATAAGTTCAAACATTGAGTTAGGTGTTAACATGGATATATCTAATTCAGTATGTGTTTTTCACAAAGTGTTAATCCTTTAAATTTATAAAGACTATCATTGAGTGTTTAATTCTATCATTATAAATGAATGATGACAAAAAGTGATTTTTATGTTTATTCTAATAGTAAAGTATTAAATTCCTAATATGATTTTTTATTAAATACTACACTAATGTGTTTTCTTATGCATTGTAATTATGATACTGTGTTAATGGATGAAGAGATGTGGGGACAGATAGTGAATATTCTCATAGACAACAATAACAAGTTTTATTTTCATTTAATGTTTTGAAAATTTTTAGGTACTTCAATGTTTATAATTTAGTTTGCAAGAGCCATTTATTTGAAATTTTATACATTTTTACCTATAAGATATACATGTCAAATATGTTATATTTTAAATTAAAAATACTATTAGTATATATATTGAGATTCTTTATACGACTGATTATTTCCCTTCTCTAAATAAAAATTCAAAACTACCCATCAATTCATCACTCCATCCATCGAAATGAAAGCTTACTTAAAAAAAATTGTATTCTAATACTCACTTGAATCACAAGACACACTTTTTATAGAACTAAACATTTTTATATTTTATTTTCATCAAACCATCATTTTATTTTGATATATTTAGTTATTTTAATTTTATATAAGCTTTGATTTTATCTGCAAGTATAATATTGTTTTACTTTAGATCAAACTTTGGAACAAAAGAAGTATGAGAAACTAAGTTTAAAATATGTGAACTGAGAAATGAAACCTGATATATTCTAGTTTTGTGATAGTACAAAAATTGTCTTGTAACAGTAGCTGTTTTTACTCCATAATTGCCAATGCCTTGTTGGATGGATAAAAAAGATGGTATGCATTTAAAAATCAACAAATCGGAATAGAAAGTAATTTTAGAGCATTAACAGTGATTAATGATGATTACTGGTTTGAATTCTCATCATATTTTCATCAAGCCGAATTGTATGACTCCTTAAAGAAGCAAAAGCTTCTTCGTCACACTAATTTTGTCTGCTGTGAGACAGGGAATGCACCTTGATTTTCTTAACTTGAAAAAATGAGGAATTGCTTTCACATTTTATACAAATATGCTACACATAGAGTGGGCCTGAGTATTAAACTGTGCCTTTAAAGTTTTATCCAGAAACCAGAAAGGCAGAGGAAGAAGAAAAAGCCAAAGTGGAGAAAAAAAAAATTCTCCAAATCAGAGATGCAAAGGGACAGTCTAACAACAACTGGGGACATGTTGCCCTGATTGATGGACTTTCAAGTACGAAGGGAAGTTTGTTTGGTGATGAGTTTGGTCTCTATGACAATGTTTGGCTTTGTGTCCTATATGACATTATTAGTTTCACTTTTGAATCCCGCGTGATGGCATCACTTGATAATACAAATCTTCTCCTGGTCCTTGATGCACCCAAAGGCCAACTCCAAATGTTGTACCTCAGTGCTGCTCTACAAGACCAACAATGATACCACCATATGTGTCTTTACATGAGCATATGACATAGACCAGAGAGTTCATGTTGAAAAGGGAGAGGCTCCAAATCATACAGCTCATGCAGATTTAACTCTTTTACCTATGGTACTCCAAGCCAAACCAAAAGCTTTTGCATTTGTGGGCCACCATCTAAAAGTACAATGCAAATACACACCTGCATGAGTCTCAGTCTATACAGCAGGCCACATGGGTGACAGTCTAACTCCTGGATTTTCAATAAAACTCTAAATTACTGTCTACAAAATATATACCTATTCTCTACTGTACTTTTTTAATTAACTTCCCAGATTCATCATAATAGTGAAATATTTTAGTTATGGTATTAGATATGAGAATCAAGTCCATGCCTTTTTAAGTTACTGTAGTTCAAATTTGATGTGTTTGTTTAGCCTTATATGTATTAATGTTTACTTAAATTGGGATAAAAGAACCCCATTTTTTAGTTGGAGGAAGCTTAAGAAAATTGGATTGGCTGAATCAGAACTTACAGAAGCAAATAAGAGCTAAAAATGTAATTAACTGCTAAGTATAAGTCTTTCTTGACAATAAGGTAACTTCATAGGTGATTTCCTCTGTACTAAACCTGACCAACTAATGTGATGCTGACCTACTTAAAATTATAAAACCTATTCTTATTTCACACACTTACCTATGACAGTAAATAAAATGGGAATAAAGTGTGTTGCCTCCTTCAGTATACTTTTTTTTTTTCCATTTAAAGCTAGGTGTCAAGAATCAGTAATAGAGTTTTTAAAAGTGATCTGCAATGGAAACACTGAGCTACGAGGCTCCCTTCTATGATAGCCTTTCTGCTGTGGAGACTCCTCCAAGTCCAAGCACACCATTGCAGAATCCACAGGAGAAGAAACAGCTATCTGTTGAGGAAGAGGAAGAAGAAGAAAAAGAGACAAAAACAGGTACTTTACTGGATCTAAATATCCCTGGTGATGATTCGGCTACTGAGTGCAGTCCAGTGCTGAATCTCATCACTTGTCTGAACACGGATTTGTCATCAGAAAACCCCCATGAGCCACGGGTGTTCTCTTGCAACTACTGTCATAGGAAGTTCTACAGTTCACAAGCTCTAGGAGGACACCAAAATGCTCACAAAAGAGAGAGGTCAGTAGCAAAAAGAGGTCACAGATCAGCATCAGCCATGATGGCCCCAGCAACAGCTTTTGGAATTCCCTTTCTCCACAATCACCTTCCTCACTATGCCACTGTGGCTTCTCTGCCTCTCCATGGTGCTTGTATTAATAAACCACTTGGAATTCAGGCTCACTGTATGATTCACAAGCCTCCTCCTCCTCCTCCTTCTTCTCATCTTTCATTCAATGGATTTTCAAACACTATTGGACATCATCATCATGGGTGGTCAAGGTCAAGACCCCTTATTACTCAACAACCTGGAATAGGGAAGTTAACTATGGAAAGTTGTCACAAAACATCAAGAGGCAGTTTTGGGAGATTAGAAGCGGGGAGCACCATGCTCAATTCAGCAGTTAATGAAGAAATAAGTGAATATCTGGTTAGTGAAAATGTTAGTTTGAAGAGTAGTCAAGAACAAAAGCAACATCTTGACTTGTCCCTAAAGCTCTAAGCATCATGGGACTGTGTCCAAGTTTTAGTACTTAATTAGTAGGCTTAATATTTTGCCAAATTTATTGTTTCACAGCTTGTAATAATGTATTGTGTAAATTTGTTTGAGAGGATCAAGTTCTTTGAAGTTTGTTAATTCCTTTCTGAAGATCCATTTTTGTGTTCTAAACTGTAAACAATAAACAGTTTCTTTTCAAATCTATGGCAGAATCTTCCACAATTGATTTGAACTTCAAAATCAAACTGAAATCAATCAAATCTCTGAATTAGTGTCAGCAAAGAATCAATTTTCAACATCTTAAAGGTTGATTAATTAAGTTCAGTATATCAGACTTAACTTAGAGTGAAACTTTTGACAAACTAAACAATTATGGTTTGACTCAACATCCTAGAGATACCACTATGAATGATTACATTTATTTTCTTAGAAATGTGTGCCTTAGTTGCCACCGATAAGATGAAATGTCTCTATCGTGACCATTTCTGTTAGAAATTTGAGAGATATATACATAAATGGTAGATGGATGACATCTCTTCAAGATTTGACTTTCAGATTTAGTAAGACATGAGCTTAAATTTGAATAAGAAATGGATAAGATTTGGTTATATGAAATGAAGAGAAAATCTTACGTAAATTGAATGATTGTTGAAATTTAAATGAAATAAAATATGGAATAAGGATTAGATTTGAATGTTAGGAATTTAAGATCAAATAAAAATTATAAATGAATTAAAAATGAGTGAAAAAAATTAGGGTTATATTTGGATTATAAATGGATGAGAATTGAGTGTTAACTAGAGTTCTAGATAATGTGAAAGTCCAACATTGATTAAAAACAAAATCAGATTTGAACTTAGATTTGGATTATAAAAAAAATATTTTGTTGTTAAATTAACAATTGAAGATGTAGGCATCCTACACGTGAATTAAAGATGAGTGAGATTTAAGCATTGAAAATAAAATGAGTTTTGAGTATTAAATTATTAATTTGAGAAGAAGTAATGGTCTTGAATAAATTAAAAATAAGTGACATTTGAGTTAAATAGTAGATATAAGATGAGAGTTAAAGGTGTATGAAAGATGAGTAAGATTAACTTGAAATATTAGATGGATTTACAAAACTTCAAAGTTAAATAAATGAAATATGGTATCTTAACTCTTTTATATATGAATTTATTTATTTTAAAATGATTGGTGTCCATCCTTTTGATAACCTACTTAAAAAAGTATTACACATTTATATATATTATATTACACATTTATATTAACCTACTTAGTATATATATATTAAGAATAAAGAAAATATGTTTTATTAATAATTTTTTTGATTGAATGATGAAAATTGAAGAATTATTTTTTATTAATTAAGTTAAGAAAAAAAATATTTATTTATAACTATTATTGTTTATTTATTGATTATTTTAATTATTTATTTGATTGTAATAAAAAGATGTAATTGTTAATAAAATATTAATAAAGTCTTTATAACTCAAATATATATTTAATATAATAATTATACTATAAATAATTATTATGTTTTGAAATATAATTGAATATATAATTATTTTGTACAACTTTTTCATATTTGTTCAAAAATAATTGAATGTCTTTTTTTATTTCTTATATTTATTAACTTCTTATATATTTTCACTAATTTAAAACTCAAAGTAATCAATCAAATTTGTGATATATATATTATATATTATAGATTGTAGTACTCCTAATACTTCCATTGATAAAAAAATAAATTCTTACTACAAATACTAAACAAAAGACCAACTATATGAATGAAGAACAGTTAGGTAGGTGTTTGCTTACTTATGAAACAAGAAATATACTTGTTATACTAATCAAGTTTTAACATATTGAAAGACATTCATCTTAGTTGTTAGTGCATCTACAAAGTCACAATGATTAAATAATTCCAAATCTTGCAAAGTATCAACTGCTATTAATATTTAATTAATGAAAATTAAAGAAATTTTTTTTTAAGTTAAAAAAAAAATAAAAAAAAATAAAAAAATAAAAAATGAAATATATTTATTTATAATTATTTTAATTATATATTTGATTGTAATAAAAAATGTAAATGTTAATGAAATATTGTAAATATGTAAATGTTAACAAAATATTTATAATACAATCAATTGTATATTTAATATAATAATTATATTATAAATAATAATTATGTTTTTAAATATAATTGAATATATAAATTTTTTGTGCAACACTTTTTCATGACAAAAAGAATTGAATGTATTTTTTTTTATCTTATATTTATTAATTTTTTAAGTCAAAGTAATCAATTTCAAATTTGTGATAAGAATAATTATAAAAATAAATTATATGCATTAGAATTGAAAAATGGCAAGTCACTAACAAATTATTAGTAATATAATATGAAGATGTATGTGGTTAACAGTTATTTGGAGAATTTATAACTATATAAACAATGTGATTTTTAATGTTAAAGTGGTGAACCCAATTAAAATATTCATTGTGACATAAATTAAGACTTGAACATAGGTTAATCACAAATTCTCTAGTACAAATTCTTCATACTCTGATGCTTGAATTTGATTGTGTGTTTAAAATTCATAAATTGATCCATTTTTTTTATGTACTTTTTTATGGTAATATGCTTTGCATATGGGAGGGGCAGTGTTTGGTTTTGGAACAGGTTACTGATTATTGTCTTTTTTGTTGATGAATGAATCTTAAGGAACTCAAAGCTTTTGGAATAAGTTATTGATACTTTTTAGTTTTATGTTGTAATACTAGCATCTATATTTTGTGTTAGATTTGTTGTATACAGGTTGTAGTACTTCTAATACTGTAATTTTATTCTTTTTTTTTTTAATAAAAATAAATTTTTACTACAAATACTAAACAAAATACCAACTATATAAATAAAGAACATTTACATAGGTGTTTGTTCACTTATAAAAAAAATAGACTTATTATATTAATCAAAAATTAATATATTAAAATACATTTGTTTTAGTTACTAGTGCGTCTAAAGTTACGAGGATAAGTGATCCAAATCTTGTAAAATTTCAACTGCTATTAATATTTAATTAATAGCTTAATAATAATAATAACTCTACTCAATGAAAATGAACCCGCCCAATAATTTTTCTTGGTTACTAAAATATAATGCTGAACCCACCCAATAAATTGTCTTGGTTACTAAAAATAAAATGCATCATCGCATTCGTTTATATAATATAAGAAACTTTAAATAAATAATTTAAGTTTTTAAGTATATATTAACAGTCTCCTTACATTCTTACCCTTCTTATGTTAGAAACTTAATTTGGTAATTATAAAATTGTCATATCAATCCAAGAGTCAAAATAAATAACTGTTTATAAACACTTATTTTTCTGATTCACAAAACCATCTTTTATAAACAAAATGTAATATCTATAAAAAAAATAAAGTATGTTTTTAGACCAAAATATAAAGTTTATTATATATTCAAAACATAACTTTTCAAGGACTTATTTCCATTTTAACTAGGAATAAATATTTATTATTTTTTTGTGCTCATAAAATCCTAATTGTTTTGTATACATCATGATTACAATAGCAAGGAAACCTTACCAGCACTAGTTATATTCAAAAGTTATTAAGTTCTCTTTAAAAAATTGATCTTGGAAGTGCTTGAGGGTGAATAATCAGATATTCCTATGACATAATTATATTTTTCTTATCTCTACAAATTCTAATACAACTCAAACAAAATATAGGTTAACAATTGCTGAGATAATAATAGGGATAATAAAATCATAGGATGACTGAATGGGTTAGGTAAGCTAATAATAACAAAAAAATCTCTCTAGAGTGATTTTCAAGGTTCTTCTCATTATATGAAGGTAATTTTTTCAAATTTATTAAAATATATAAATTCTTTAAAAAAATTAAAAACAAATAAATCTTGTTTGTACTTTAAAAACACTACTTCTACATTAAAATAGAAATCAGTGTTTTGAATACATAACTTTTTTTTTTTTAAAGAAATTTATTTTAATGTACAATCATTTGTTTTCAAAACTCTTTACTTTTTTCAATTTTTTATACTTTTATATTTTTTTAAAAGTCATGTTCCTAATGTAATTCTTCTTATTTTTTTTAAAAATGCATACTTTTAAAAAATATATATAAATATAACAGAAAAGAAATAAAGAATTGATTCCTTTAGTAGTATAGTTTCCGAATAAAGTTAAGAGAAGCTTGGTGGAACTGGGAAGTTAGTATTCTATAACTTACCAGATTGAAAGATTGAAGTTCGATGGTGGAGTTAGCAAATTGGTGATATAAAGTAGTGACTAGCCCACTAAATTCGAGTTCAGGTTATTAATGGACTTTTGAGCCCAAACCACTCATTATTCTTCAACCGTTTTCCTCTTCAAGTAAGGAACAAAATAATTAGCTATTTTGTGTGCGTGTGTGTATATATATATATATATATATATATATATATATATATATATATATATATATATATATATATATATATATATATATTTATATATATTTATAT
>Ga0123342_1002154_pt1 | contig 32996 bp, 11 predicted proteins | sample Turbeawhitnodule_FD_89960 | JGI IMG/M metagenome (GOLD analysis project Ga0123342, IMG submission 89960) | Root nodule microbial communities of legume samples collected from Mexico - Turtle bean Mexico white nodule | ecosystem: Host-associated > Plants > Roots > Nodule | place: Mexico: Nepantla... | reverse complement strand
ATATTTTTTAAAAAAAAAAACTAACATTTTCTTCTCTTTCATTAATAAAACATAACAAACACACATATTAAATACATAAAAAAAAATATATATATATATATATATATATATATATATATATATATATATATATATATATTCTCATGCTATTTTTTATTAGCACAAATGGTAGTCAATTATTAAGTTACTTATTCTCTTTCGATGCTAAAAAACATGTTAATAGTGATAAGAATTGCATCGTAAAAATAATCTGTTTTAAGGGAAGCACACCCAAATAAAATTACACAATTAAATTTAATGTGATTTCACACCTCAAGACCTATTTCTACAAACATTCAACAAAAAATATATTAAGACATGACTTTAATTTTTCAAAACGTATTATAATTCTCATTTCATCTTTCCCTCACTTGGAACATGAGGATAATTATTAAGTGCATGGACTTTTCTTACCGTTGGTGCACTCGAAGCGAAAAAACTATGATTCCAAGCTTGTGACTCCATTTCCGACTTATTTTTCTTTATATTTCCATTTAATATATTTTTATTACAATTATACAATATGGTACTATTATTTGTTCCAAAATATTTTTTGTTTTTACTTATCTTTTCTACACAAAACACATTTTTCTTCCATTTAAATAACAATATAGTAATAGAAGTTGATTCCAACGCAAAGCCTTACTCTTTTAACAGCATCATAAATTGAGAAAGATTTTATTGTGCTTCAAATGAAATCATATGTAAAAGAGAATAAATACCTTAAGGGTAGAAACTAATATGAACACTAATGCACCTAGTGGCTAATAGATTAAAGATTGGTGATTGATGCATGATGTTTGTGGTTGGATATGAAAAAAAAGAAGAAAGAAGAAAGATGAAAGAGAGAGATGAGGTGAGTGTAGAGAGTTCAAAGACATTGTAAAGTGGCTCCAGGGGTGTGTCGCCGTCAAAACAGATGTAAACCGTAGGGACTGAGTCAGTGGGTGGCTGCTATGGTAATGGTGGTGTGGACCTTCTCCCAAAAGAAAAAACGAAGAAGAAAATGACCCTTATTTCTTACAAACATAAAGTCAAACGCTACAAAATCATTGGAAATTGAAAAATGCGGAGAGTGTGAGCCAGCCCAATAAACTTCAGAGTGGGCCCGTGGATCCCACGAAATGGGTTATGGCGAAAGAAAAAAAGTGGTAAAGGGCCTCATTCCAACCATCAAAAGTGGCATTGGATTTCGCACTTTGTCGTTACCCAAGGAGGGTGTTGGATTATCTCCAATCATACCAAACTTATATTATATCATATTAGCTTCTGTTAACAAATTTAAGATCATAAGGTTTTTTTTTTGTTTAGGTTAGCTGACGAAAAGATACACATTCACACAAAAAATATTAAAAATTAAAATAAAAAATAATATAACGTTTTTCTAAAACTGCAAGAAAAATAGAAAGAATTTTTTTATATAATCGATTATGTTTTATTGAGTAATTGATAATGTATATAAATATAATATAATATTTACATAGATAACCGACATACGATTCTGTTTAATAGATTGAGTTTTTTTTTAATATAATTAAATTTTATTAATGATTGTATATTATAAATAAATAACTAAAATTAATATTACAAAAATTAATTAATATAACTAATTTAAACTTTAATATAAAGCAAAAATAATTCATTTTATTATGTTATTATTTTAAATATAACTTTTTTATATGATTAAAGTTTATAATTTTTTATTTAACTTAAAAAATTATTTAACTTTAATTTAATTTTTATATTTTTCCATATTAAATTATTTTATACATTATTTTAATTAGACTAATAAATAAATAAAATTATTTTATTAAATTAACCAACTTTCTATTTATTTTTCACTTATCTTCTCTCATCTCACTTTTCATGTAGATAGACAAATTATTTTAGAGTGAAAGTGGTACAACTGAGATGAAGAATGAATATTTTATGATTTAAGAACAAAATTTATAAATAAATAAAAGTTAATTAATCAAATTTAATTTTAGAAAAATTATCATCTCTCTAAAACCTTTTTTCCTTTACACTCTTATTTATCTCTAAATTTCTGATAAATTCATCTATCCTTTTGAAGATAGAAGTCTCTCGTATGAATCTAGTAAAAAGTAGAACAAGTATATCCATTTAGAATTTTTTTTAAGGTAAGTTCCTCTCCACCCATTTTCTTGAGACCAATTATGAAAAGTTTTGTATGCATAAGGAATTAAGAATTTGCATAGTCTTTTTATAAATTTTATAAAATTGAATTTTGATTTGAAAAAGTTAAACAGTTAATAATTATATTAATATCATTTCATTAATAATAATTATATTTTATAGATATATTATTGTTAGTGTGACTTGTTGTACAATAAGTTTATCTTTGTATGTTAACCAATTTTTTTGGTAGCATCTTAAAATTAGAATATTGATAATATGAGTTATAGTATATTTCATTTCCTTTAGGAATTTTCTTTTGAACTTTTTTATTGGAACCATATTACGATTCTTTATTGTTGTAATGCCGTTTTTTTTCTTAATTTTGTCAAAATCCCAATCAAACAAAATGATACTTGAAGTTTGTTTTGATTACTATTTTTTTTTTTACTTCAATAAGGAAAATTCTTATTAGTATATTTACTTAAATGTCAATGAAATTAGTGTGAAAAGTTATCACAATTTTTTGTTTGTCAATGATAATATTTTGATTGAGACAAAATTGTCTCAAAAAGGATCTATTGAAAATATTTTGAAGAGGTTTGACATGAATGTTTAATTTCTTATATAATGAACTTATACAAAAAGTGAAAATTCATTGAAAATAACGCAAAGGTGATTGATATGCAAAAAGTCTGAAATGTTTCTGCTATGAAATTAATGTATGCTCAAATTTGCATTGTTTCGACATTTGATTTTTTTAGGAATACTTGACAACCCATATTTGGATATTTGAGAAGTTGTTAAGAATGTCATAAAACATTTTCAGGGAAAGTGAATCATATGTTGACCGATAAGAAGTTTGGTCAACTTTAGATGTCTGATATTTTTATTCTAATTTTGTAGGTTGCTTTAAGAATCAAAAGTCTATTCCTGACTTTCTTATAATGACAATCTGAGATATTTCTTAGGGGATGCATAGAAAGTTCTATTATTTTTCTTTTCTATAGATGCTTTTGATGGATTTTGGAACATTACTATTATTACTGTTTTCATCCATCCCATTATATACCCTTATTGGCATGCTATATTCTGTATTTATACCTATTTGATAATAGGTTATAAATTATTATTTTCTTCATATTATTAAACTTATTTATGCTTAAGACATGTTCAGCAACATTCAATTCAACTTTAAGCTGTGATTATATCTATATTTAAATAAGGAAGAGAATATAAATAACTATTTTATTTTTCTATTATATTTAAAATATTTTGCATTTATCTTATATATTTATGTTAAATTATCATGATACTCTTACTTTTGTCTAAAAAACCATCAGCGTGTAATTATATTTATAAAATCATTGGAGTTATAAGCTATTTAGAAACCATTAATTCTATAACATGTTTCGATTAACTTAATTTAGAAAACTAGTTTACAAGTTATTATAAAGCAATCATGTTCCGAGAACATATTTTTAAATATACTTTAATAGTTTGGTCTAGATTTCACGATTCTGGAATGTAAGAAATCTTAAAGCATACTGGGATTTAGTTTTCAAAATATTGTAAAACTAAAATTCAGACACTAAGTTTTAGAAGTCAGAAAGTAATTTATTGAAAGAGTATTTTTATTAAAAAAATAAAATAAAAAAGGAAGAAGAGGGTGTCAAGTGAAAAAGGAATAGAATCATCCATTTGTACTTTGTCTAACAGGCCTCCTTAGAATTTATTGTTGGCTTCTTCTTCGTGTATTTCCACGTTTTTCTTCCTGCACCCCACAATTTTTTAAATTCCGAAATTAGCCTTGACCTTTTATTTTAAAAAGGGCACCGTGATTACTGGAAATAGAAATCTGGGAGTGTGTACGGATTCATCAATCCGGAGCTGAATCATTTTTCTTTTCGGATGAAGGGTGTTCTGGAAGTAATTTTTGTATAAATTATTGATTTCTAAATTGCTGAATCCGGAAGCCTAATTCTGTTAAGGATTGGTGGATTTTTTTTTTTAGTTATGGATTTCTGAATCCATAATACATATTTTTATTACGGATTGGTAGATCCAGAATGTTTTGTTTAATGATGGATTTTTGAATGTGAAATGCATATTTTGAATTACGGATTGGTGGATCCAAAATTTTACCGGAAGTGCCTATACGAAATTTTTCCAGATTCCATAATTCATAATGCAAAAAAATAAATACAGTTCAAGTGCATTTTAGGGTTTTAGAAAAATAATAGTTCAAGTGCATTTTAGGGTTTTAAAAAAATAATAGGGACAGTTTGATCTTTGCATAACATTGTGGGGTGCAGGAAGAAAAATATAGGGGTGCAGGAAGAAACAGCCTTTATTGTTTGATATCTTAGTACATTTTTCATTTTTGGGCCATATGATCGTTGCTCTTTTATGGGCTTATCCTTGGCTGCTTCTCTTGGGCTTTGTAATTCTCTCACTGACTTTTCTAAGATCACCCAACCTTAGAAAAAGAAGTTTGTAAAATTAGAAGCATGTTTTTGTTTAATAGCTCGACAGATCTTTTAGTATAAACACAAAACTTTTCTAAGTACACAACAAAATCATGTTTTATATTTTTGTGAAAGGGAAAACAAGTTGAAGGTGAACTAAATAAAAACTGGTTTGAATAATAAATTCCCCTTCACTCTTTTCTGGTCTGGGTTCTTTTTGTCATCTTGTATGGTAGGTTGTGTGGGCTTTTGCTTCTTGGACCCATGATCCGTTTTTTTTCTTCTATTTTTCAATAACCACGACAATTCAATTAGTTAGGGATGACAAGTTTTGATTTTTATAGAAAATTTATGCATTAACTGGGTATGAATATGGATATCAATAATAATAATTAATAAAATATGAAAATTGATAAATATCATTATTTAATGAATTTTTATATAATTTTTTTACATTAATTTTAATTATTAATTAAGCTAAATTCCTCAAAATAACACAATTTTTTTTAAAAAAATTATTATTGATCTCATAACTTCAAAATATATTATTATATTTAAATTTATTAAATTAAAATTAAATCATAACTTAATCAACAATTAAAAATAATAAATATTTAATTTTTTTCATGAAATTTCATTAAATAATTACACTTATCAAGAACATAAATGAGTATGTGTCTTCTTCTCAACCTCAACCTCATACCCCTCTTAATATCACCCTCATATCTATCTCCATCTTAAAATACTAAAATACTTTTAATAACTTAAAATTTATATTAAATTTTATTTGATATTCACTTTCGTAATTTATGATAATTTATTTGATTATTTTTATTTTTTATGATTATTTGAATTATTATTTGATATTTATATAATTATATATTTTTTTAATTTAAGAAAAAAAAAGTGTATTTTTTGACATTAAATATTTTTATTTTTTATAAAAAATATTATTTAATTAATAATTAGAAATCAGGTGGATATAGGTACAAGTGTTCTCTAGTTGACATGAATATAAGAACAAAAAATTCATAATTATTAAATATGGAAATGAATTTTAACTACGAGAACAACTCTGAGCGACACACACCTTGCCATCAGCATCTCCAACATTGAGGCCTTGAGAATTACTCTGAGAATCTTCTTCAGAGAAAAAGGTGCAGCGAAAAGAAACTCTCAGCAAATGACTAATATATAAAAAAGAAAAATGGTTAAGAATGAGTAAAAAAGAACCCATTCATTGATTCATTGTTCATTCATTCATGCATAACCTCACACACTGTTTCAACTCTCTGCTCGGAGCCTGCAAAACTCTGAACCAAGCAAAGCAACTCCACAACTGCATTCTCCAAACCGCTTCACACCGCAACCCTTTCTTTGTAACCAAGTTAATCCAAATCTACGCCGATTGCAACGACCTTCGCTCCGCACTCACCCTTCTCCACCAACTCTCCCACCCCAACGTCTTCGCCTTCACTTCCATCCTCTCCTTCCATTCCAAGCATGGGCATCCTCACCACTGCATCCAAACCTACGCGAAACTGAGGCAAAACGGCGTCGTACCCGATGGCTACGTCTTCCCCAAGGTGTTGAAAGCGTGTGCCCAGTTATCGCGCTTGGGAACCGGCACTGTTGTGTACAAAGATGTCATTGTGTTTGGGGCAGAGTCCAACTTGCAAGTTCGCAACTCCGTGTTGGATATGTACTCCAAATGTGGTGATGTTTGGAGTGCAACACAGGTTTTCGATGAAATGCCTGAAAGAGATGTTTTTTCGTGGAATTCCATGATGTCGGGTTACGTGTGTAATGGGTTTCCTCAGAGGGCTGTGGAGGTGTTCCGGGTTATGAAAGGGAATGGGTGTGAGTGTGCACCGGATGTTGTCACGTGGAACACGCTGATGGATGCTTATTGTAGGATGGGAAAGTGCGGCGAGGCTTGGAGGGTTTTTGGAGAGATTGAGATTCCTAATGTGATTTCGTGGACTATTTTGATCTCGGGTTATGCTAGTGTTGGGAGGCATCATGTTTCTTTGGGGATTTTTAGGGAGATGGTGAATGTGGGCATGGTTTCACCTGATGTGGATGCTCTTTCTGGGGTGCTTGTGTCGTGCAGGTCTTTGGGGGCTTTGGCTAGTGGGATGGAGATTCATGGCTATGGCCTTAAAATCATGTATGGGGACGTGTTTTATAGGTCTGCTGGTGCTGCATTGTTGGCATTGTATGCCGGTTGCGGGAGACTTGATCGTGCTGATGTTGTGTTTCGGAGGATGGATAAGAGTGACGTTGTTACGTGGAATGCGATGATCTTTGGTTTGGTTGATGTGGGGTTGGGAGATCTTGCACTTGAATGTTTCAGAGAAATGCAGGAAAGGGGACTAAGGATTAATGGCACAACTGTGGCTACTATATTGCCTGTTTGTGATTTGAGATGTGGAAAAGAGATGCATGCTTATGTTCGGAAATGCTGTCTCAGTTCTGTGATTCCGGTTAATAATGCGCTTGTTTATATGTACTCGATCCGTGGATGCATTGCGTATGCATGTGCTGTGTTTTCCACCATGGTGGCCAAGGACTTGGTTTCATGGAACACGATTATTGGAGGGTTTGGAACACACGGGCTTGGCCAAACTGCTCTGAAGCTTTTGCAGAAGATGAGTGATTCAGGTGTTAGACCTGATTTGGTGACCTTTTCGTGTGTACTTTCGGCTTGTAGTCATTCAGGACTTGTGGATGAAGGGATCAAACTTTTCTACAGAATGACAAAAGACTTGGGTTTGACACCAGTGAGAGAACACTTTTCTTGTGTCGTTGACATGCTTGCCCGTGCTGGTAGGCTTGAAGAGGCTTTTGACTTCATAAACCAAATGCCCCAGGAACCAGATAAACATGTTTGGGGAGCTTTACTTGCTGCATGCCAAGAACACCAAAATGTTAGTGTTGGAAAAGTAGCTGCAGAAAAATTGATCAGTTTAGAACCCCAAGAAGCTGGTCATTATGTGACGCTATCAAATATATACTCAAGAGCTGGAAGATGGGATGATGCTGCAAGAGTAAGGAGGAGGATGAAAGGCCATGCTTTGCTAAAGCCGTCAGGACATAGTTTGGTTGGTATTGGAAGTTAGCCTCTAAGGGGAACACAATCTGATCAAATCAATACGCATTGTCAAATTGGCACCAAGAGTAAGAGGTGTGTGACTATGGATTGAGTTGCCTTGAGATGAGACGGGGCAGTGTTCATTGTTAACAGATTTAGCCTTCACGGTATTGAAAACAAACTGTAGTACTTCCAAAAGATTGACACTTAGACAAATGCAGGGTCCAGAACATTGTGGAAGCTAATAAAACTTACAAATGCAGAAAGGGGTTTAGTCAAATTACAAGGTAACCAAATCTGGCTAAAATTGGCTATTGATCCTCTCTGATGTGACCTGTATAACCTTGACTGCTTTGCAGTTAATGTTTACTAAAATTAGTTTATGAACACTTCTACTGTTAGGTCAGGCTACTTTTAGTCTTATAAGGTCTTGAACTTGGTTTTACACATGTACAGATTTTGTCTGGGATCATTCACGTTGTTCTTTATACTCAATATACTATTCAATGATACAACGAAAGTTATGAAGGTAAACTAGAAGGTGTTTAAGTCATTCCCTCTCGGTTTAAAAAATTTAGTCTATAGAAATACTGAAATTAACAGGTGAAAGAAATCACTGGAAAAAGCCTCACAAAAAAGGCATTATATTCCACAATGCAAAGAATCTAAGAGAAACCATCGTAGAAAAGAAAAGAAAAAACAACTTGTGGTTCTTATTCTAAACCCTTCCCCTGTCTTATTGGTCATCATCGTGAAGATAATTTGCCTTTGGTTTGTATCATTTCTTCCATTTCAAATTTAATTATATGGCTTTTTGTTTGTGTTTAATTCCTTAAAGCACACCATGTCATTTAGGTAGACGTCGAAGTAGAAGTAAAACATAAAGAACAACATAGAATTAGAAAGAGGACTATAATTTTAAGTTTGTGGATAACAATAATATTTTAATCCCACTTAATACTTAATGCGAATATAAAATATGAAACTAAGATAAAATTGCTCTTACCTTTCTCCCTCTATTTTGATTTTACATTTGTAATTTTTATAGTTTTCAAATAGGCATATAGTCTCCATATTTTTAATAAATAACAGTCAATTTCTTTATACCTTGTAGTTTTAATAATGTGATATCCACCTCTCATATTTTATCTTTTTTTAATAATTTTTATTTAATATTTAATTAATATAATATTTTTAAAATAAAATAAGAGAAGCAAGTATTATTTTATTAAGAAAATATAAAAAGTGAATTTCATTTATTAAAAATATAAGGAAATTGAATATAATTTATTAAAAACATGAGATATGATTTTTTTTAATTCAAAACAAAAATATAGAAATATCATTTTATTAAAATAGATAAATAGTTATTTTAAAATTAGAGAGGAAATATTGAGAGCTCTAACCTATTAGTAAAAAAAATCTAAACTAATACAAAGTGGATTTTGGATCAAGTATTAATTATTTTTATTAATATTTAATTTAATGTTTTAATATTCAGTTTGTGTGTGGGAAACTCTCAATTAATGTGACTTAAACTAATTTGAACTTCAAACAAAATTTTATGCTTATTGACTTCAAATCAGTTTTTAAATTATATATAGTGACATTAATTCTTTCAATCACAACTATCAATCTCTAAATTGTTTTCTTTAACGGTGTTCTGCATGCTGATAAAAAACAATTTGCACGTAGAAAGATGATATTGATATTAATTTATATGATAAAAAGACTAAGTTGCTCTCAACATCATTATATATTTAAAGACTAAATTCATGTGATATTAGTACTTAGGAAAATATTTAAAGAATTTTTTTACTAGTAATAATATTTCTTTTAAGGAGCTACTAATAATAATTTTATTCTATCAAACTTGAGCATTGTAACACCTCATAAATACATCTAACTATTACAATACAAATCTTACATGTTTATATATAAGCTTAGAGTTTTTTCAAAACATTCCTAATACATGATTATGACATATAGAAATACAAATATTTACAATACAAGGTTCAAAACAACATCCTAAAGCCCTCTAAAACCTTTGTCACCTAGATGATCATCTGCTTGTGTATATAGTACAATCATCGTAGTTCCCAACACAACAAGAAAAACAAGGGTAAGTTAGTGAAAATAAAATTTTATAATATACAGTTCAACCAAAAGAGAAAATCAAATTATATGGATCAATTTCTCAATTATTCAACATTCTTCAAATCCCAACATAAAACAATCACATATATCCCACATGAATCTACACATCCAGAATATTCAACAAACAAAATAACAACTAACGCCTTCCGGATGACCCGTATTAAGTAAGTCCTACCAGAGATTAACACCTGATCCAATACCCAAGACTTAGATTATCAGCGAATCCGAGAGAAATGATCAGGATACGTTCAATACAACCTAAGTCGTGCATCTCATATGTTACGGTGTCCATGAACTCCCCCATCAACTTCTCACCACCTGATATTTTAGTTTATGTGACTTAGATCGTCAATGAAGTTTGGAGATCTTTGTTATCACATAGACATCAATACTTAATACACAAACAAATATTAGTCCATACATTATCCCAAATGTATGATTTCAATCCCATACATTTTCATTATACATTGTTATTCAAAATGCGACCCACAACATTCAAAAATCTATTTAACATAAAAAAAAAACAACCCTTAAATACTAGACCATAAAAATCTAATATTTCTACCCGTTTAAATAATATATAAACAAACAACACAATATATAAACAAACAACATTCCCGTGAGAGAAATTGAATATTGGAACCATGTCCCCTCCACATCCATATCAACTAGCCTAAGATACTATTGAAAGTTAAAGTTAGCTTCCTTTACCTGAAATTTCTTATTCTAATGGAAATTCTACCTCAAACAGGGAACCACTCCAAAATTTAGGAACCTAGAGCAAGTTATCTAAACATTACCAAAATTTATTATGAGCTCAATCAAGTTGAGATAAACATTTCTCTCAACTTGTCCCACTAAGATTGATAACTAAATCATAGAGTAAAAATGAACTTACTCTTTTTGAAAATCTGATCGGGTAGAAATGTAATCAGACTCAGCTACTACAAAGTGTGATTGAATTTGGAAATAGATGAATTATGAAAGAAAAAAAATGAAGAGAGAAGAGAGAAGGAAAGAGAGAAAAGAAAAAAAAAAGGTGCGAGTGGAAAATTTTGGGTCTAACAAGCATATTAGTTAGGGGTATATGTAAAATTAATTCTAACATTTAGAAAGTCAAAATTACTGTTTACTCTAAATTATTTGAACACTAAAGAACATACAATTGGTATCATTAATTACTTGCTCACTTGGTTTTGAAAAGGAAGATAATTGATAAGATCATCAAATGTTCATAGTTCCCCTTATTTAATGGTCGTTCAAAAAATAAAAGGTGTTATGTATTACATAAATGTGTTTATATAAATTATAGAATTACATAGATAATGAAAGGTACTCTTTCCGCTACATGATATTTGTGGGGCCATATTTTGTTTGTGATAAGTGTGAAAGAATTTGCTAAACTGTTTTTGGAAAGATTTTTTTTATTACAATTAATGCTTAGTGTGTCTAAATTCATCCTTCCGAAAAGATGTGTTTAGTTTCCTCCCAAACTCTACTTTATTTGATTGTGAGTCATGCAAACTCATTTAGGAAAAGGAAATTAAACATACTTTTCTTAATTGTGAAAATAAGGGTAGACTGAGAACTAATTAATTGAATACAGTTATATTGTATTTGTATTACTAGGGGTCTTTAAGTCGTATGCTTATTCAGCATTTGATACACCACATTTTTATTATCTTAATAGGTGAAGTTCAACGTTTTTACTTAAGAATACAGCACATAACTTTGTGATTAAGAGGCAATTAATGAATCTAGCCTAAATGTTCGTACAATTGAATATTCAAATTCATTGCTATAAATAAGTGAATATTTTAATATATAATAAAAGTTTAATTATAAGCTAACGTCACTAATGCAACTTTAAACAACGTGTTGAATTATGTGTAATCAATCCATTACCTGATTGAAGAAAAAGATAAGAAAAGTATTGTAGGGATTTTTTTTTCTTATTGATAACGAATTCTTATCGACAAACATTGATTATCCATTGTCTTTTTATGAATAAACTTTTATCTCATTATCTATATAAATAGAATTTGTGAGGAAGAGAAATGCAAGTAAAGAAGAAGAGCAACATAGAGATAAATGAGAGAATAAATATTCACTATAGCGTGAGTTTATAAATCTTAAAGAAACTTTCTATTCCATCTTTCTTGAATAAGATTAGGTGTTATATTCACAAAATGAGACAAACAAATATTGTAATCATACTTTAATAGTGAAAATATTTTTTGAACTAAATTGTGGAATTTACCTCTCAAGTTGAGAAAATTCTTTCACATTAAAAATTATCCGTATCATTATTCTATTTTGTTTTATTTTCTTTTGTTTGCTTATTATTGTTTTGTATCTACGAAAAAAAGAATAAATAGTTTTGATTTTCTCAATAAAATTATACAATAGATTGATTAAAAGTTATGTATGGTACCTATTTAGATATTTTTTCGCATTGTTTAATAGTTTGATTTACGTTGCTCTCGTACATTGGCAATAACAATTTTTTAATGTCCATAATCCACGTATCAAAATAAACAAAAGAAAAGCTAAATCCCTTCATGTTAAAAATTTAGGTAATAATTTTACGTATTTTTTTTTTATCTTTATTTAATAAGAAAGGATTTACCCAAAAAGTGTGTCCGTTCATAAGATAAAATATACATAAACTTTAGTAATATAGCCATGCGAAATCTTAGCAAATAAGTATAATCATACTTTTATCTATTATTTCCTTTTTTTTGTTAAAATATTTAATTTATTATCCTTCTTTTTATGTTGTTATCTACCCTTTTTTTCACGTAACATAAGTTTAAGTATGTAAGTCCTCATACTTGAAAGTTTAATATATGTCTCAAAATTCAATTAACTTTTTATTTATTTCTATTATGTGTTTTCCTCTAGTCCATTAAGCTATGTTTTTATAGATCAATAACATGACAGATTTTCACACACATTGAATTAGAGATTCAGTGAATATCTATAAAAACACTTCTAAATCAATGATAAAATAAAATATTTATAAATCACTTATAAAATATGTCACATTAATCCAATTCTTTGTAAAGATATTCAAAATAAAATTAAAATATTTAAAATTAATTAAAAACTGAAGAAATTGGAATTGGATTTTTGTATTGATTTGGAATGGATTTTGAGAACACACCTAATACAATATAAATCCAAATCTTATTTTCAATTTTATAATACCGTTTCTAAAATTACTATAAAACTTTTTTTTATTTACAACTTTTGTTAATATAATAAAAGTGAACATAAATTGTTCTTGAAAGCCTTCTACAAAAAAATATGAATATAAAGTGTGTGATTAAAAATTCTAGAAGTAAATGAATTTTTAACTTCCTCTAATATAGTCGGGTAATCCTATTCTTGTTGAATTGTTGTTCTTTAAAGAAAAGAAATGATCAGTCACAAGAGTATTCAATACAGATTAAACTAAATGAAAGTTAGTAATCTTTGTAAACAGGTCACATAAGTATAATTTAAGATGTATTTTTCTTAAAAAATATTACATATAAGAATATGCATTTAATATATTCATTAAAGTAAGAATGTAGTTAGCAATGAGTTAATTGGAAAATGACACTACAAGAAAATATGGAATTATATGCCAATTTTTACATACTGATAAAAATTCGTATATAAAATAACGTTATATAACAAATATTTACATACAAATTTTATTATATAAACCAAAGATAATTACATACAATTAATCCGTATGTAAATTTCATGCCATGACACAAGAAAAATTACATACGAATATAATCCGTATGTAAGATATTTAAAATTTAATTAAAAAAACAAAAATTATTATATACAGATGTATTTAATTAAAAAAAAAGTTACATACATATATAATTCATATGTAACTTATTTCAAAATTAATTAAAAAATAGCAAAATGTGTTATATACGAATTATATCCGTATATAATGTATTAAAAATTTTATTAAAAAAATTATTACATACGGATAAAATCTATATACAACTTATTTTAAATTTAATTAAAAAATAATAAAAAGTGTTACATATGAATTATATCCGTATGTAATGTATTAAAATTTTAATTTAAAAAAATGTTACATACGAATTTAACTTATTTCAAATTTAATTAAAAAATAACAAAAAGTGTTACATACGGATATAATCCGTATATAATGTATTTAAAATTTAATTAAAAAACATAATTTGTGAGTGATGTGATAGTTGGTAAGAAATTTATAAATTATTTTAAAAATATAAAATATAGGTTTACAGATTTATTCTTATTATTAAAAAATATTTAAATAATAAATTCTGATATTTTTTTTAAAGTTTGAATTAATTAGATTTTTATAATATATAATATTCATATTTTTTTTTAAAATAAAATAAAAACTATAATAGAATAATATAAATATTTTTTTTAACTATATTAAAATTTATGAAAATAATATTTATTATTATATATATTTATTATTTTATACTACTATGTTTATATTATAATTTTATTTTATTATTTTTATTATTTATAAGTAGATGTTGTTTTTAATAGTATAATTAAATATTTTTAAAATTGTTAAATAAATTTGTGTAATATTTAATTTTGTATATTATAATAAAATGTGGATACAACCTTTTAACTTTTGGCTAAGATGAAGTCAGTTTAATGTTATTTATTTGTAATATGATAAATATTATTTGTTTACGTATCATATTTTTAAAAATAATATTTTACTTATTTTTTCTATAAATTTTATATCATATGTCATAAAACAAGAAAAATAAATATTTAAAGTCATGTATATTTAATTTTTTATTACTAATTATAATACATTTTTATTATTAAGTGATAATCATATTAATAATATTAATAATAATAAAAATAAAAATATTAATAATATTTATAATATTAATAATACTTAATAATATTTAATAATACTTAATAATATTTAATAATATTTATAATATTAATAATGTTTATAATATTAATAATATATAGTATAATAGAAAAAAGAAATGTCTTTAATCTTTAATAATATATATATATAATAAATAAAAAAATAATATGAATACATAATTAATTTTGAAAAAGTTAATAAATTTTTTAAAATAAAAAAAAATATGAAAGAAAAAATAAATACTTCCTTCAAAATTAATTATATGCATACCAAGCATTTACTAAATTAGCTTAAACATTAACCGTTTTCAAACACAACAAAATTAAAGTGTTTATAATAAGATGTATGTTTTTTTTTATTATTAAAAGTGAAATATACCTATACTTGTTCGACACATAAATCCCCCCAAAAAAACAGAATAGAGCTTTGTAATTTCCCACTATGAAACGAAATGCTTTGGATGGAAACATAAGTGCATTATGTGTTAAATAAAAAGAGAAATGGTGAATGATGGTAAGAAAGAGAGAAGAGACAGGTGGCGGGCAGCTATAAAGCCGAGAAGCGCAATCCTTATTTACCTCACGTCGCCGCCTTTCTTGCCCTGAGAGAACCCAAAATCAAATCAATCATCCATTATTCCAATTTCACATAACACCACAACACACTCAGATTTTAGATTCTCCCTATAATGGAATCTACGCCGGTTAATTGGGAAGCCCTCGACGCTCTCCTCATCGATTTCGCCAAATCGGAAAACCTAATCGAAGAAGATTCCTCCGCCCCTTCCCCCTCCTCCTCCTCCTACCACTCCCGCCTCCTCATCCGCCACGTCCGACGCTCCCTCCTTACCGGCGCCATTGACGCCGCCGTCAATCTCCTCCGCCTCCACGCCCCCTCCATCCTCACCGACCACAAGATTCTCTTCCGCCTCCACAAACAGGTATCTCCCTTTCTCCCCTCATTACTAACCATACATCCGACTTATTGTTCTCATTTTTTTTATAATTGTTGTGTAGAAATTTATTGAGCTTCTTCGGAAGGGGACTGCGGAGGATCGAGACTCTGCTATCCAGTGTCTGAGGACGTCTCTCGCTCCTTGCGCGCTCGATGCTTATCCGGTATCTGAATCGTTCATTTTTGAATTCGCTATTTATGCTTTTTTTCTTTTGTCTGGGTTTGACGGTTGGCTTTTGTATTTAAGGAAGCATATGAGGAATTCAAGCATGTTCTGCTCGCGTTTATATATGACAAGGATGATAATGCTTCTCCCGTGGCAAATGAGGTATAGGTTTTCAGTCTACTTATACTTAGAAGATGGCAATTGAATGGGATATCCATTGATGTGTGCTAAGCACATTGATTTTCCCTTATTACACTTCGTGTTGTAGTGTTTTTGCACACACGTTGTTCGGTATAGTTGTGATACTCGTCAGTGTATTGACTCTACTTATAGAAGTTCAATTAAACACAATTAGTTTGGCAAACATATCCTTCCATTATTTAACTCAGTAACTATGTGTTAAGTTTAAGGGTCTTGCTAACTAGTTCACTAAGGGCACTGGTTAAGGAGTCAAAGGCAGAAATTTTTATTATATAATATGGTAATGATTTAAAAAACGCATGATAATATTTTCCTCTATAATTTTAATGCACTTCCATGTGATTTTCAATAAAAGCTTTTACCTTTTAATTCTGTAACCAGGTTCCTTCGGGCATCAGTTTGCATTTTCCCAAGTTTAATTAAACAATTATACTAACCTGGAGCATCTTTATTACGGAGTTATTTTTTCTCATATTTTTAGGCATGCTATATTAAAATGCACAACTATTTAAAAAAGATTATCGGAAAAACGTTATTTGCTTGTCATCCGTTGCACTCCTAGCCCTTGAATTTGGTCATAGAGAGGGGAAACGGAATATCTTATAGAAAGGGGTGGACCTGCTTCCTAGTTATCCATGTAGTAGTTTCAAAGCTACAGAACTCTTTTGTGTTCGATTACTGCAATGCAACTCAAGAAGAAGAGGCTGTGAGAGAATAACTGTATGCAGACCGACCCTTTTTTATTCCTTGCATAGTCATTTATTGTGCACTATACCACTGTGCTGGCTAAGGTAGTCAAACATGAGATTCTATTCAGACTCAGGAAGGCGATATAGAATCATAAGTGTTGAATTGTTGCACAAAGCGTAAGATTCTACAAGATATACAAAATTTATGTATATGATATAAGATATCATAAACCAATAAGGGGAAAAAACCCATATATCCCAGCAAATACTTTATTAAGCTTATGTTATAATCGTAGTTATAGTTCATAAACATAAGAAAGTCATTAACTAAACTCCATACAGAACTCATAGCTCACAAGTCATAACCAATGTTGTCAAACTTAAGGATGGTAAGAGGGAAATAAAAAACAATCATATCAAGCTTTAATCTGACTCTATTAAACAAATTTGGCAAGCTTAAGTAGCATGTTCTGTTTTCACAAGCCAAACTTTAGCTTTAATGAAAACTTGATTCAATTCAACTTGTTCTACACCCTTATTGAAGACCCTTTGTTAAAAAATTAAGTAAGGGTATCATCCACAAATAAGGGTGTTATACGGAATAGGAATTTAACTGAGTTAGGAGATGTCAACCTTTGTATTTTTTAAAACCTGTCCTATTGAAATAGTGATGTGCTCTGCCCAGGACATGGTGTCCTGGGTTGGTATCTCTTGCTCCTGCTTTTGCAAATAAACAAATGTTTGAAATGGAATGGTTTTCTATGGAAAATTTGTTGTACTATTAAGTATGCAACATGTCCATTTGGTAGTGGTGTAGCACATGGACCATAGGCTGGTAAGTGTCATGCCTGGGGTAAATCATTCACTCTTCTATTATATAATATATAAACATGAAAGCATTTTGTGATTTTATGTTGTGTATTATCTGTGATATAGTAGATGTCATGTCTGACTTTTGTGGTTATGTGTTATGTGCTTAGCTTACTGTCAGTGGTAGAAAGGAGAAACACTTGTAGGATGGTTTTTATTTTACTTTTGGGGCACCATTATAAGTGAGTGAGAGACGTCATCATTTTGCAGCATCTTGCCAACTGTTTTCTAAACGATATGCCCATGCTCTTTCAAAAACTTATTTCTTTTTGTGAGAAAAATAATATAGAAGACAGAACATGTTATTTGCAGTCATTTTTCATTTTTGAATGTTTATTTAGATTGACTGATTAAAATATGCAATTCATTTGATAGTAATAGTAATGGAAATTGTATTGATCCCTTTTTATTTCTGAAATCTGTTTGTGAGATTTGTGTTTGATGTTATATGCTTTGTGTGAATAGTGGATTTGTTAAGCTCATGATCATGCTTGCTTATTTTATGCAGTGGTCAGAACGGAGGAGGCTTGACTTAGCCGGATATATGTCCTCTATGTTAAGGGCTCATTTAAATGCCTATGACCCAATTTTTTCAATGGCTCTGAGATATTTAATAAGGTTATCTATCAGGTTTTCCTCATTCAATTTGCAGTGATTGGTCATATTGTGCTATTTTAGTTGCCATGGATTATGCAATTTTTTGGGATTCTCTTGCTAAACTTTTCATTTTATTTTTCTTTTGTATTTCCTGTCTTTTTACAGCATACATAGGGTGTATTGTTTACGGCAAGGTATTACATCACCCATCTCTGATCTGACTGAAAGATTGCTCCTTGAAGAGCGGGACCCTCCTGCAACACCGCAAGACATTTTATACGAAGTTCCACCATTTGATGAGGTGAGATATCTATGTTGATAATTCTGAAATTCCTTCTGTAAATTGTTAGAATCTGGATCACATTAATGAAAGAAAATGGTATCTATGGTGTATATTATCACTCAAATTATCATGATGCGCGATATCACTTGCATATGAACATAGTATATGGGTTTACAGAGGAAATGTTGAGCACTGAATCTCCTCCTCGGTTTTTTCTTGCCCATTTTCTCTTGACTCCTCATTTGATTTCCATTACTGAATTTGCACTCAATCTACATTTCTGGTTGCCACAAGCAGGTTGTTGCAACACAAACTGACTGTATAATGATGCTGATTATTACACACCTTTCAGACATGCTCTAATGAGTCTTAATCCTCTGCTATTATTTCTTCTGCACTGTTATACTTGTTCATGTCATATAAAACTCATGTGTATGTTAATGGTGAATGTTATCATTCTGTGATGATAAATTGATGAATCTGCTTTTACACGTTTGTATAAATGAGCACATGTTGGCCACAATTTTTTTATTGTATTTGTACATCATTCATACATGCATCACTTTTCAGCTTAAGCTATATGTTTTACTTTGGAATCTAGGTTGACATACAGGCTCTTGCACACGCTGTAGAGCTTACTAGACAAGGGGCAATTGATAGCTTGAGATTCAGTAAGGGTGATCTGTTCCTGGCCTTTCAGGTTACGTATAATCCTACTAATTCTTCTGCTTTTGCTTCAATTTAATTATTAGCAATGAATTTCCCATTACATATAAATTACTTTAAAATTGATTTTAAAAAAGATAATTTGGTTAAGTGTAGACTATCTTTTTCTTTTCATAAAAAAGACAATTTAAAATCTCAATTTCTTTTGATGAAAAATAAGATTTAAAATAAATTTATAGCTTATCATTTTTAAATTCTTCTTTGAGTCTTCTTCTCTTCAGGTTAATATATTTCCTTGCACTATTACTCAAAAAACCACTGTTCACTTAATATCACATTGATTCTGGTAATTCAATTGAAAAAACTTCTTTTCTTTCACATATTAACTGGTTCCAAGTAATTTCTTTTTTTCTCTCCAAATCCACACCAAAACGGAACGATCTCATCACCTTGATGGCCATAGGAATTTGAATATAAAAGTAGTCAAAAGGAAAATCAGTTTTTGGTTAATGCAAAATGACAAATGATTTCAACCTGTTTCAATGGTAACTTATGGCTGCATTGGTATATTTAATTTTTTCACCAATCTTACCTTTATAGCTTTCTTATTGTATACTTTTTTGTTGCAGAATGAATTATGTCGGATGAGGTTGGATGTTCCACTTCTTGATCAGCTTGTTAGAGAGTATTGTGTTTACAGAGGCATTGTTGACTCTGGTAAAACATCTCTGTTGAATCCTAGCTCTTTCTGTGTGTGATAAGTGTCAATTACTTTTATGCTACTTGCTCCTGTTAGTTTACTTTTCATGGCATTTTCTCATATTAATTTTCATAGGATTTCTAGTATCACTAAAAATTAATTTATAGTTGGTTATTTCATCTATGCTTTGTAATCTAGTAAATGGTGTTGTGAATATCAAGTCCTATTCTAAGTTACAATATATCTTATATAAGTTTGATTTTTTTTCCTTCCAATTTGTGATGAACATAGCATCTGGGAAGCAACCTATTTCAGAACCCGTGAAATTCAACCGACAAGACCCTGGGTATTGCTCATCAAGGGATGGTTCTCTCGAGATTGATTGTAATGCCAACAAGCATTCTGATGGTGAAACTTCTGTTACCAATGCTCAGAATGATGGTTCCCCTGAAAATAATGCTGATGTGACAAGCATGAGAGGAATTGATTTTGAAGTACGATATGCTTCAGAACTCACAAGCATCCATGAAGATTGCAGCACCAGTGGCTCACAGCAACATGACAATGGAGCCGCTTTGCAGCGAAGCAGGTTGCCTGGAAATGGAGAAAGGAGCAAGCGCAAGAGGTGGAGAGGACGATATGATGACAATAGTTACGAGCCCAATGCTTCTTTGGAAGAGCACAGCAAGCAAGAGCATAGCATAAGTACTGTTGTTTCAACTATATCAAAGGAGAAACAGGTACATGTTTGATAATTTTGATGGTAATCTATCTAGGAGATAATTACTGACAGAATATTGTTTTGCAGGGCTCTGAAAAGCCTTCTGTACATGATGTCAGTACTGTGGAAGATAGATACGATATTCTGTTGGGAATGAAGGATTTAGCTAGCAGAGGAATGGCTGCTGAAGCAGTCCAGGAGGTTAATGCTATTGATCCCAACTTCTTTGCCCAGAACTCCGTTTTGCTCTTCCAACTCAAGCAGGTAAGTGGCTTCTATTTCTTAATTTCTGTTTCTTCATTAAATGTATAGGAGAGGCCCAGAGAATGTCATAGGCTTTCTGGTTGTGTTGTGAATGCTATCTTTAACGAGGATTCCTGGGTATAGGTTGAATTCCTCAAGTTTGTCAGCGCTGGTGATTATAGTGCTGCGTTAAAGGTTGCTTGCACCCATTTGGGTCCTTTAGCTTCTAGTGATCCAGCCTTATTAAAGCCGTTGAAGGAAACTCTTTTGGCTTTACTACGGCCAAATGAAGATGCTCTTGGAAATGCATTACCCTTACATGCTCTAGCTGCTTCTCTGCAGGTGTTGTGCTTTTTTTCCACTCTAATGTATCATTAATTATTTCAATTGCTATACTCTTTTTTAAAATCTGCTGATAGTAGGATTTTATTTATCATGGTGTTTGTCTAGAATTGTCGTGATAAAATTGTTGGTAAGTATGATTCTTTATTCTAAGATGGAGTAGGATTACAAATAAAAGATGGGAAGGAGTTGCAGTAGGTGAGTTAATAAGTGAGAGATACATGTTGAAAGCTTATAACATTTGACGAAGTGTACTGTCGTGTCTTGTTAAATTCGATTAGGGTCCAATTCCTAAATATAAATTTGCATGTTATTACAAGTTAGCTATGTACCCAATGTGTATCGATAGACATTATGCCGACCTGGTTGATGGTTTTTTCACCTACACTTAGGACTAGGGGGTTAGGTACTGTCAGGTCTCCATACAGCTCGAATACCCCAATGCGCTAATTGGGGGGGTCAGAATGTAACCGATGTGATGGCCCTATCGAAATATGATTCAGCTAGCTAATTAATTACCTAGTAAATTCCTCTTTTGTAGGTTCGATATTCCTGGATGCACAAACTAACTAGTCCGAAAAACACACCTTTTTTAGCTGGGTAATCCCCACAATGTAACTTGGGAGCCAAGCCGTGCCTTGATACACAAGGCTCCCTATCCCTTAGAGAGAGTGGGTATGACCGTTTCTGAGTCTATAAATAGATCCATACATCATCAGTTTGGAGGTAACATAATTTGAATGCTTTTAGCTTTAAAGTTTCTTAATACTTTTTGCTAGAACACAAACCAACTTGGGGCTTTTTTACTCTGGTTAATTTTGTTAAAAAATTATAACAATGGGTAATTTTAAAATTTAGATGCTTCTGTGGATGTACTCTTCACAAGTAAAGATATGAGAGGATATCTGTTATTTGAATTTAGGGTTTTGAAGGGGAGTGAAAGAGAAGATATAAGTGTGAACAACAAATATCCTCTTCCTTTAAAATGAAGAGAAACAAAGGGAAACTCACATCAATTTATCCTTATTAAATAAATTTAACTAACACAAATATTTTAATAAAATAAAATAATAATAGTGAATAATAAAATTAAATTTAATACAAAAATATATATTTATTTATAATAAACAAATTATATAATAATTAATATTATAAAAATAATAATATTATTTACATTTAATACGAAAAGATTTTCTAATTACAAATTTTAAATTTATGAATATTTAAATTATTTATTTCTATATAACAATTGACAATTTTTACATATATTCTCATCAAGTAACTCTTATTTTTCTCATAAATTAATTATTGAACTATATTGAATTATACTACTGATAATTTTAATTTATCCAAATTTACATAAAAATACCTAATATTTAATTATTCAATCTTTTTAAAGATAAAGGTAAATTTGTAATTTTACACCAAAAATAAAAAAATTCACAACCATCATATCACTCACAATATCACATCACTCACAAGTATCACATCACTCATAAACTTTAATAAACATTCCTCACAAATCTATTTTAACATATCCTAATCCAAACCGACAAACTTTCTTCACATTTTTCTCTCAAATTCTCGCACGTTCATTCCCTCAAATCCTCACACACAGTCCAAACACAACCTAAATGAACAAACTATATACCATGAAACACATGTATTCTTCATCTTCAAGTGTTCAATCTTGAACACGTTTTCTCTCTCCTTCTCACAGCTATCCTCTTTTCTGGCCACCACCTCTCTCCAGCAATCCAACTTTAGATTTTTTTTTTCTCAATCTCTTCATTTATTTTATTTTATTTTTTCGTTTTTTTACTTATGATTTTTGTCTGGTTTTTCAAGACCACTGTTATTTTTTTATTTACTTATGATTTTAGTTTCTGGTTTTTTATTCAGTATTTAACTATGACTTGTATAAGTTTTTATTTCTCATGAATTTAGAGTTTTCTTTTCTGATTTTCAGCTTATACTTTACTTATATTTTAATTATTCAATATATATTTATAATAAATTTAAAATTACCCACTCGTGTAATTTTTTTCACAATAACCCATTTGTGTAAAAAGGGCCACCTACTTAGCATTGATGGCTTAACATGCTAAATAATATCCACTTCTAGGATTTACAATTACTATGTGCAGGGGCTTATTATCATACGAGTTCTTTTTAGTATGATATTTCCTTTTTCTGTTTGGTTTCATGTAAGTACCTTAAAACTTTCACATCGGTATCTATGGTGAAGGTTTGTTCTATTATTTATAATTTCTGTAATACAATATGAATGTTTTTCTTTCATTATGTAACGCTATTTTATACTAAATAGGTTGCAGTTGGTCGAAGGCTTGGTGTTGAAGAACCTCAACTTATGAAAATAATGCGGGCCACTCTTTATACTCATAATGAGTGGTTTAAACTTCAAATGTGCAAAGATCGTTTTGAAGGTCTTCTGAGGATTGATACCTTGAAGGAAGCCAACACGCCCTTCCTTGCACCAGTCTCTGCATCCAAGTCCTATGCTGATAGCTGCACAAATGGATCTTCTCAGGCTACAGTATCTTCAGGAACCAGGACGTCAGAAGATGGTAGCAGTCCAGCACAAGTATCTTCAAGGGATGTCATCTGTGACGAAGGTGCAATACTTAAAGTAATGGTAAGTTATGGATTCTTCCCGCTAACTCTTTTCAATAATAAAAATTAAAATCTCAAGGACCGTGACATGACTCTGGCCTATGAAGCTTTCCAGGATGATATTTTGATATCTCCCAATTATATATTGCTTTGCAACTTATAATGAAATTTTTTAAATAAATATATTGGAAAGGTTTAGTTTTCACTGTAATGTAAATGTGCATTTCTTAAAACAATAAAAATGTAGTTAAACAGATTATTTTGCTTCTTCCTTTTTTCCTGTTATCCTATCCCATTCCCATTTTATTTTAGTATGTTTGAGACCCCATTCTCATTGCTGTGTTATCAAATATTATTTATTCTTTTACAAGCCAGATTAAATAAAATGCATAAGTATACATTTTACCATTTTGAACATGCATGAAACTTCCGTTTTTGTTGTGAACTTGAGTGTCTATTTTGCGCCAGTATCTTAATGTTTTTCTCCTTGATTTGTACTTCTATGCAATTCTATGATAATTAATTGTTCTTTTATGGTTACTTAATAATGGCATGTCATAAATGTTATTTTAGTTTTGCTCATCAACATGATTCTTATTGTAGGAGTATTTTAGCTTTGAAAATCATTTTCCATACAACTTATTTGGTACAGGGTCTGTTCTAATGCTGGAAGTTTTGGTGAGTGCAGGAGTTTTTAGCTTTGCCTAGGGCTGATGCCATACATCTGCTTGCACAATACAACGGAAATGCAGAGACAGTCATTCAGCAGATATTTGCCTAGGTAAAATTATTATTTTTAAATATTATTTTATTCAAATTTGTGATTTTTTTATACCTTTGTATATATAGCTGCAAAGAAGTCACTGTAATGTTTAAAATCTGAATTCATGGAAACTACTCTCGTCTGTACATAATCTATTGATTATTACCTCTCAGTTTTAATATGAGAAAGATGTAATTAATAAAAAAATCATTGGCGTGACTCAAGGGGATTCACAAGATAATGATTACTTGCATATACTTTTTTCATGGGCAGCGGTATTCACTGGTAATAACCATTGGTGAAGGTGATTGTTTCGTGCTTTTGTTTGCACAGTTCATACATGGCTGCAATTGAAGGGCACTTTTCATGATGTCTATATTTGTTAGGGCCTAAATTTTGGTTGGACTGAATTTGTAGAATAACAATTGTCCTTGAACTCAGAAACCTGTGAGTTAATAGACAGGATGTATAAATAAGATATGAACAAACTCGAAGAATTAGATATTTATATTAATTTAGAATGTAGGTAAATAATTCTTAATTTTAGCAGGTGTACGACAACTACGACAATTTACTAATTATTTAATGTTATAACGAATACCTTGTCAATGAAAAAAGAAAAACAAGTGGGGAGAAGGTGAATGATAAAGAAACAAATGAATCCATAATGATTTTTTTACTGAATTGATAATGATTATTAAAAATTATATACTTCTAAGATAAATTGGTTGATTCATAGATTTGACATATCATTGAACTTAAGGGTCTAATGCAACTTTTTATTAATTTGGTTTTAATTTATTTTCTTTAATCTTTTCCCCCTTTTTAATCTTAAGGTGGTACAAGTTATATATATATATATATATTATGTTTCTTTGAACTTATCTGCGTTAACTAAATGACAATTGAAATTTATTAAGTTAAATATTCCAGGAACATTTATGGTATAAGTAATAACTATTTAAATATCTCGGATGAATAATATTATTAATTATCGTCGTTGGATAGTTATATTTTTCATCTGTTCTTGGCTCGGATTTACTTAAGTGAAAGATCCAAGGTTGAAAGTCGTTTAGGTGCGATATTTTCGTTTTTCGGTAAGAATTTTACATTCTAAAAGCTTCCAGAATCGAGAATGATATTTATCATGACATGGATTTATTTAGTGTGAAAGTTTTCTTTATCGAGATATTTTGTTGTTGTATTTTTTTTTTTCAAAATGTAATTTAGAAAATGTAGATTTTATTTTCGCAAGTGTCTCGTTAAGTTAGGAAAATAAGCAGTTGTAAGGAAAAGTATTCCTATTTATATTGCCACCAAAACAAAGTTTCATGTGATTTTTCTTTTATGTTCTTGGCACATCTTGGTTGTTCAATTGTTCAATCCTACAAGTTTTGTTTTCTCAATTAAGGCGTTATTTGATATCACTTATCACTTTTTATATCAAGTCTTCCTTTAGAAAAGTTTTTGGCTTCGTCTTAGTGTTTATTGTCTAGTTTTGCAAGTCTCTTTTTATAACTTGGCCTTGTTTTATATTTCTTGTAACAGATCTAGCTTGGTTTAGAGGTATTCATTATTCAACTGAAGGTCAATGGTCGATCCCTAAACTCTACAAGTAACATGACATCAGTTTCATATGTGAGGTTATAGGGTGACTTTTGGTAGCGGAGTGTGGTGAGCACTTGTACGTTTATAACACTTTCAGTTGTTCTTTTGTCCATTAGGCTCCGATTGTTATTTGAGTTTAGTAGGGGTGACTTTGTTAGCTTCGATTTGTCCATTCGTCTAATGATCCCTTAAACTCATGGTGTGTTCGATGATGAGGTTCTTCAAGGATTCACCAAGTTTTCGGTTGATGAATTGTCTTGTTAGTAATATTGTTAGGACCCCAAATTGACAAGTGATATTCTTTCATATGAAATTTTGGACTTATTTAGCCATAATCTTGGCTAGGGGTTGACCTAAGTAATTTACTGTAACTAATAGGAACTTATGTTGTCTTGGTATGGAGGAAATGTTTTGATTATGTCCATTCATCACACCACAAAAGGTCACTGGAGTTGATGATTCCTTGTAGCTTGTGGGGGGAAGATGTGTTAGGTGTTTTCTTTTAGTTCGTTCATGATGTATTCAATCTTGTTCACAAGTATAGTATTCTATTTTATAAAAAATTTGGTCGATCTTAACAATTGCGTGCTTTCTTAGTTATTACTTTGTTATGACTTCCCATCCATGCTTCTTGTTCAATTAGAAATATCTTGATTTGTTAGACTTAGTCAGCCTTGACCTTTTCGACATTCATTCATTCTTTCAAGGAAATCATTGGAGCAATTACTATTTGTTGGATGACAGTTTTATGCCAATTTTTTCTTAAAGCTTTCCAATTTTGACAAGAGACTTGTCCTTTTGGAGTATGTTTTGCAAACTTGCGTCGTAACTGAGTCATTTGATGGTAAAATCTAAAGAGTGGGGGTCTTTAACGTGAAACTATTTAATTATATGATGATATTTTTGGACGAAGAATGTTGGAAATGACAATTTAAGTGGAGAAGGAAATATTTGTATGAGAGAAAGAATGTATAAAGAAGTTGGAAAATATATTGAGTAGGGTGGTTATTAAGTTAGAAAATTAAGATATATGGAAGTGGAAAAGAGCATGAATAAGGAATATTCTATGAAATTTGCATGAGTGATTTCAAAAGAAAAAACATATCAATCAACAAAATAAAATATAGTGTTATGAAAAAAAAAATACTTAAGGATGATTAGAAATAAAGTATCAACCAGGAATCAATTATCTGAGTGATAATATAAACTGTCCAATATGTAAAGTTACACCAAAATCATTGGTTCACTATTTTTTCACTTGTGTTATGTCATATCAGATATGTCAGATTAGGTGTGAAGAACCTATTATGGATGGGTGGAGGTTTGTATAGTTTAGAAGAACGCTTTTGACCGCATAAACATGAGCATATATTGTTTGGTATATTTGGAAAGAGAGAATCATATGTGCATTGAAAGAAAAAAATATTTTATAAGTAGTAGAGATTTATTTTTTGATGTGGTAGTTTTGGAAATAGCATAAGAGACATTGTGATTGATTAGTAAAGGTAGTAGAGTAATAGACAAGCATGAATATTTGTTGTTAGGAAAAGAAAGGCTTATGGATATCTTGCCGGAAGTAAAAGTTTCAAAGAAAATAATTTCAAAAAAAATTGTTGTAGTTGTATTTTAATTTTTGTACTTTATACAATGTATCTGTAAGTAAATAATCTAAAGTTTGGGTGCGAGAAAAATGTTGATTTTGTCTATAAAATATGTAATTGATTAATTTTGATTAGTTGTGAGGTTTCATATTGTATTATATTTTTTGTATGGTCTTGGTTATTTTCTTTTTAGGTTTTTTTAGGTTTATGTCCTAAACATAAATTAAATCGTAATTATTAGTAATAACTTTTGACATAATAATAAATGTCTTGTTTAATAATTAATATCACAACAAGTAATATAAATAATTAAGTAGAAATTGATGTGTATATATATGAGAGCCATTTGTGGATTATATGTAATTTTTCTTTAAATTTTTTTTAATAAAATATAGTAAATTTGATTATTTTAAGTATTTTAATTATCGTTTCCTTCTTATACAAGTAGACATTCTTAATAAACCTCTTTGAGAGTAAGAACTTCTAGTTTTGCTTATTGTCTTATTTGTCTACAATGAAAAGAGTGATGAAGAGAAACTATAGAAATAATTTTGTGGACTTTCTACGAAGGAGGTTGCGTCACTTAAGACTTACCTCGATGATCTCAATATTATTGTGATGGAGCTTTGCGACATAAATATTAAAGTAGAATATGATGGTGTATTGATGATTCTGCTAGCCTCTTTCTTATCATCTTATAAAAAATTGATAATTTTGTTGACTATAGAAAATGATGTATACATGAAAAAGTTAAGTTTTAGACTATATACAAGAGAATTGTGTCTCAAATGATGGAGATGCATAATTTTTTAGGTTGATAAAGAAAACAAGAAGGTCAAGAAGCATAGGAGTATAATGGCTAACTTTAATTTTTTTTGCAAATATCACAAAACAATTAGGTCATTGTAAGAAAAATTGTCCAGAATTGAGAGAAACATATCAAGTAATGGCTATTGTGTAGAATGATACATTACATAAAGACTTTGTGTTAGTTGTTACATATAGGAAATAATTATCTTACCAATAAATACTAGACCTAATTGTTTTCTTTCATATATGTATTCATTGGGACTAATTTACTAAGTTTAAAGTTGTTGTTTGGATAGTGACACATTTTTCAAACATTGACCAACATTAGGTACATCCTAAAGTTGAAGAAAAACCATATATTTATTGGAACATTAGATATGAAGTGGTAGAAGAGTCATATTAGGGGTGACGTGATGTAGATTAGGAAGAAGAGTGATATTGTTGTGATGCAAGGAGTATTGGAAGGAAATTTCTATTTCTTTTATGAATCGTTTGTAATTGTGTCTAAGATTGTAAATATCATGTTATATGACATTTTATATGATACTTTATAGCATATGCATTTAAGTTCGATAAGAAGTTACAATTTGAATATTTTGTAAGAATTATAAAATAATAAAAAAGTTTTTATTGTGTTTGAGAAACAACATGCAAAACTTCAAGACATACCTAATTAGTGAATTTAATATAAATTATGTCTAAGAAAAAATAATATATTTTTTATAAATCAATGATGATTATTCAAAATTTACTTAAGTTTTTTTATGATAAATTATAAATAAAAACTTTAAAAAATTTAAGCGTGTACAAAATGATTAAATTTAAAGATTGAGCCCAAACTATAATTATGTTATAATGAATTTAAACATTTGGATAAAAAGTAAAGAAATTCTAGACACTTGAGTGTTATTCATATCTCATCATAACAAAGTTACAAAGAGATAACCATAACCTTCTTGCAATTATTTAAATAAAAAAATAATTATGAAACTTTTAATTTGATCAAACTTATTGATTTATATATTAAAATATCATAGTTGGATTTGGTACACGCCATTGATTGTTGTTAGGTTTATCAAATAAAAGTTGTACAAATTTGTAGCCTCGTAAATTTGCTAGAAACCACTGTCACCGACTAATTTATTCATTTATTTTTCGATAAAAATATTTATTTGACCCTGAAAAACATATTTATAAAAAAAATAAAAAGTAATAGCAACTAGTTAAAAAAAACAAAATTATCAAATAAGATACTTAAACTACTAAAAATTATGTTTATTGCCATAACTACAGAAGTAATTAGATAACTTTTTAATGACAAGTAATTATATCAGCAGTGCCATTATTATTTTATAATAATGAGGATTCGGAAACTAAAAGACAGAGAGACACTTATAGAAAATATTACTAGAAAAATAATTAAGGACCAAAAATGGAAACATCGTTTTGAAGTACCCTACCTTTTACAAATTTAGGTCAACGTCAAGTTATAAATAATATTCCTAACTAAATAAAAGTCGTCTTTGCATCATCGAGTTACTTTTTAAAAAATTGCTAAAATAAATAAGCTGCAAACACGTCTATAAACAAAATTTGTGTTAAAATTTAAAAAATATAAATACTGTTTTTATAAATAAAAGTTAAATTTGTTGTAGTCCATAAGTAAACTAAAATTAAAACTAAAATCATATCTTAAAATATGATTTTCATAGCAAAAAGATAAAACTTTAATTACATGTTTAACATTTTTAATTAAAAACTTAAAGAAAATTAACTCCATTTAATGAATGAGTCATGTCTGCTTATTTCACAATTTTTTTTGTATTTAGCGACTTACCTCATTTTCTATGAGAATTTTCAAATTATTTTATTGATTTAAGGTGATGCTTTGAAATTTTACTTTATCCAGAACCATTGAAATCAAACTGTTGACCAAGTCATTTTGAATATGACAACCTTCGAGATTCATTGACATTTGAGTATTTGCTTTGCACGAAAATAAAGCTTGTATGACATATAACACGTGTAATACAAATATCATCAAAATAATTAATAATGTAATAAACAGAAAAATATTTTTTATGGTTAATTAAGAAGGATTTGTTTTTTATATTTATAATCATATTAAAAATTTATAAATAAGATTGAGTTTTTAGAAAATTAATGTATTTTCTTTTTAAATTTGGATTAGAATCGTGTTAGAATTCTTAGTATTTTTATTTCGAGTATTGATGTCCGATACGTGTGTTCAACACAAACACATCATTTAAAAAGAGTATTCGGGTCTCATAGCTCGCATATAATAGATAAACATGTAAATTATATTATGATATAAGTGTATTGTGTTGCTCCTTTGAAAATATTATGTTACTTTTTTAATTTTGTAGAAAATTATATTTTTTTGAAGAAAAAGGAAAATCCACTTTAATAAGGTTTGTAATCCAAAGAATTAATCTTCATGACCTATTTTTTTTTCAGAGAAACAACCTAAAATGTCAATTCAAAATTTATGAATTAATAAATTGAATTTAATAGAAATTTGAAATATAAACATGCCTTTAATAATTACAAATTTACAATATAATTCAATACTGATATTTTTTTGAGGAAAATCTTATAACTAAATTAATAATTCAACTTATTCTCAATATTTGAAATTAGAAAAGACCAGCATATACTTTTAAGAAAATAGCGGGGTTTGTTTTAAATATAGAAAAACATATTAAAACAAAAATCACTGTCATGAATATTTTCTTTTACACTATGTTTGGATTAGAGAATGAAAATAAGATATTGAATTTAAGTTGATTTGAAGAGAAAGTATAAAACAATGTAGGATATTTGGATTAAGGTAAATCGAATGGAAAGTGTATGAAAAAATTATGAAAATTTGTAAATGATGTGATGTGTGTGATTTTAATTATATTTTTTAATTGATAAAAAATGAAAATTTACAATTTCTTTTTTATATTTAAAAATTATTAAAAAATTATTTTAATTGATTTATTTATAAATTATAATTATTTAATTGATTTATTTATAAATTATAATTATTTAATTGATTTATTTATAAATTATAATTATAAATATTTAATAAAAACTTATTTTTATATTAAATAATAATATTATTTTTATCTTTATTTTTTGTAATTACTATAATTCTTATACAAATTTATTTCTTTATTACTAAAAATTATATTTATTATTACTATTTATATTTATAATTTATTATATATATAATATGATTAATTATATTATTTTATAATAATATTATTTTATATAATTTTAATTATATATTTTATATTTAAATTGTAAAATTTTATTTTAAATAAAAATAAAAATAATTTGAATTTAAAATAAAAGGATAAGAAAGAAAATTAAAATTAATTAAATACATATATAAATAACTTTTTTCACAACTCAAATTAAAAATAAAAGAAACCTTGGTGAGAACTAAAATTTTTGTTAACTTATATTTTGATAAAAATATTGAAATTTCAGAAAGTGTGAAATTTAAATTACTCTATTGTATTACTTTTTATCATTAAATTAAAAAAAAATTAATTTTAAATTCTTACTTTTGACGAGACAATTTAATTTTTAAGTAATTTTTTAAATATACATTTAAAATTTTGAAATTTCAATATTACATATTATTGGAGATACTCATCAATTCATTTTTGAACATTTAGTAATTCCAAAGTAATTTTAACATTTAGCACTAAGAGTATAAAATTGATAGTTCTTAATTTACGTCAATATTGATAGAGAGGACAAAGAAAAAAAAGACGAGAAAAATGGTAAAAATAAAAAAGAAAGAAAAATAATCATGAATAATTTAAAAATATTTATTTTTTGGTAAAATTGAAATTTTATAAATTTAAATAATTTCAATACATTTATAAATTATTATAATTTCAATTTTTCTTAAAAATTTCACCACCAGACAATACATTTCCTTATAAAATATATAAATTTTCTAAAAAAAAGACATCCTTATTTTAAAATTTATCATAATACTAAATATTTTCTAAAAAAACCCTCTAAAAATATAACGAGTTTCTATAAACATATTATTTATCATTAACTAAACGTGTTTAAAAATCATAATTATTAATTATCTGAATCTCACAGAATTAAAAATACTCTTGTATAAAACTTTTGATTGAACCAGAAGTGCATAGGTTGTCATGTTCCTTTGCTAATTCAAACATTCAGCTCCATTGATTTCTCTCTCTCTCTCTCTCTCTCTCTCTCTCTCTCTCTCTCTCTCTCTCTCTCTCTCTCTCTCTCTCTCTCTCTCTCTCTCTCTCTCTCTCTCTTCTTTTTTTTTTTGCATCTCTTTCTCTAT
>Ga0123342_1002153_pt1 | contig 33004 bp, 19 predicted proteins | sample Turbeawhitnodule_FD_89960 | JGI IMG/M metagenome (GOLD analysis project Ga0123342, IMG submission 89960) | Root nodule microbial communities of legume samples collected from Mexico - Turtle bean Mexico white nodule | ecosystem: Host-associated > Plants > Roots > Nodule | place: Mexico: Nepantla... | reverse complement strand
TCCCTTTGCTAATTTGGTAGGCGTTCTAATAGGAGACTGATGTCAAGTATTTCTGTATAAGGGTTAGACCACCCCTGAAGTGATCCCTATTTATTTATTTATTTTATTGCTGATAAAAAAAAAACACGCAATTGGAAAGGTACAATGAATTTTGAGAATTAATTAATGAAAGACAGGTTAAGACCGTGTTTAAATAAAAGTTTAAAACATGTTTTGATAGCTGAGAATTCTAATGTACGTCCTTGAATTTCAAAACAAAACGTCAAAAGAAAATTATTATTTCCAAATTAGAAGTTTTTTAAATTTCTGAAATTTATCCAAATATGGAGTGCAGTGAAATTGTTTTTTCTGTTGCCCTCCACACTCAACGCCTTAAATTCTCCCTTACTGTAGCGTCTTCTTCAGTACAAGTGAAGAAATGTCCCTGCTTGAAAAAAAATCACTTTTAGATCAGAAGAAGTTATATGAATGCTCGTAAGAGGAAATGTTAAGTTAGCAATCAAGAAACATTTAATGAATATAAATTAAAAATACATTTTTAATATTTTAACTATTATCCTATTTTTTTTTCAATGTAAATGTACCGACCAGTCCTCGGTCATCGACTCTAATGATTGACCTCAAACATCGCTCACTGGTGCCTGATAGTAAAGATAGGTCACGTAAGGTGGGTCCCAGATACACATATCAGAGTGTTGGTCAATCTTTAGACATCGATACCATGGACCTCGACGTTGGAGATCGACATCAGATCTCGCCAGAAGAGGGAGAGATCGGACGTCGACGATCTGAACAGTTATATTGGACCACGTAAGGTGGGCTCCAAAATTACACTAGTTACCAGTTAAACATCAATAATGGAAAAAAGCCCTAAGACGTGAGGGATCCATGCATGTGGTGTGTATAGCGCATTCAGGCGCGACACGAGTAAATAGTCATTGGAGACGCTAAAGCTCGTTAGGGTTAGGGTTTCCAAGGGAAGCTGCATGCATGACACGTGAATACTTAGGACACCCGCGGAATAGATGGCCCCAGAGATTTGGTACACGAGTTGGTACCCAAGCGACCATTTTGTTAGTTGTTGCATTCCAGTTAAGGGAAGTTCTATATATGTGTCAGATTATGCTAAGATTGTGTAATAGCGGCGTAGGGACATTCTCCAAGGAACCCTATACATGGGTAACAGAACAAAGGTAAACCCTAGCTTCAACCTATATAAAGGGTGTCAAAAACCCTAGCAAGGTACACAGTTTTTAAGACTGAAACGTACTTTATACACTTGGTATTTCTTTGCCCTAATACTAACTTGAGCGTCGGAGTACAAACGGACGTCAAGGCGCCCTTTGTCTTTGTAGGTGAGAGATTCTTCGACCAAGGAAGTTCGATTCTCAGGCGGAGATAGGAAGGACAGAGACTACCGTTCGAGTCAACCAACGACAACAATAAATAATATCATACATATTAATTTATTTTGATTATATATTGTACATATTATATTATGAATATAGGTGTCCTAAATGACTACATGAAGATCATTATAATTATAGATTACTAATAAGATAATTAAAACACTTAATGACTGAACCACTAATCAATAACAAATAACAAACGGTTAATTAATAGTTATAATAAATTATTTAAACAATGATTAATTACTACCACACTATAAATAAAAATGATTAGTAGGAAGTATGAATAATTTTTTTACTCATATTATTACACACTATTATTCTCAGTATTTAAAATATCACTGAAACATTTTTCCTCCTATTGATGATCGAACAACTTAGCATCACTGAAATCATAGAAGAATAATCTCTTATCCACCTTGGAATTCTTGAGGTTGTTTTTTGTAGGAACATATTATACAAAAGTGTTGTTTACAAAACTTGAAAAAAAGAAAAAAATGTTTATAAAAAAGATAGGGAGTTATAATAACATAAAAAAGTGACTAATGGAGTAGCAACAGGAATTGTGTGTGGAGGGTGACTTTTATGACCATATTACAACTCATTGCAAATTCTCTTCACCAGTCACCATATTTAATATTTTCTTTTTTTACAAGAAGACCCTGGAGCAACTGATATTAGTAAGGAAAGAGGAGGGTAGTTTAGTAGTTTTCTTTCCGTCTCTTAAACTGGTCGTTGTGCTATAAAAAGAATGAATACTTCACATCTGACTGTTATGGCACTGAACCCGCGAATTTCTTCTCGCCCTCTTCTTCTGATTTTACTCTCTTCGGTAATCCTTCTTCTCAGAAAAAATAAATCATAGGGTAAGATGAAATCCGAAACGATCTTCTCATATTTATCATCTCTATACTTCAATTATTTAATTTATCTTCTCCTTCTCCAACAAGATGAACGCTCTTTCAACTTCGCAAATTTCTTTAGTCTAAAATCAGTTGCCTCAAGATGAACATATAATAGGAAAATGTACAGTACATTCATAAATAAGTTTGTTCGTTCACATAACTTCGTATTTTTTTGGGTATAATTGTAAGTGTTTATTTAGTTAATTGATTTTTTCTATTCAATCGACAGATATATACACTGGCGGTGAGCATGGAAAATGCAAGTACATCCAGCTTGGCGAGAACGCAATCGGAGGATATGGCGGAGACGGTGGCAACGGCATGTGTGAAGTCGTCGCCGTTGGCGGAGGGTGGCGGACTGCTGTCGAGGAAACCGAGCCAGAGGATGACGACGGCCTCACCGAGTGGCGGCGGAGTAAGAAACTCACGCATAAGGAGGGCGAGGAGCGCTCAGTTGAAGGTGGAGGTGGATGAGGTTGGCAGCGGCGTGGCTCTGAGCCGAGCTTCCAGCGCCAGCTTGGGCCTCTCATTCTCCTTTACTGGCTTCACTCTTCCTCCCGATGAAATCGCCGATTCAAAACCTTTCAGCGACGATGATATCCGTAAGTAAATTCACACACTCATAAGCATTGAATTATTATTTTATTTTTAGTTTCATCAACAATTTCACACTTATCGTACAATATAATCTACCAATTAACAATTAGTAATATCCATTTTTGTGCATTTAAATACTTCCCCCCTTTTTTAAAAATAAAATGCACTTTTAGGATTATATTACTTTTTCTTACTCATGATTATATTTATATATCCTTTCTAAAATGTTCACGAGTGTGATACGCTACGTTTTCTGAGTTTAATTTCCCTCCTTTAACAACGAACGGATAGGAATGCATAAAAATTTTTGTCTTCTGTGTCGTTACGGTAACCACAGAAATATTTTAGGATGCTCTGTATTAATATATAAATTATAATAATATTATATATGATAATACAAATGGAATCCATGCAGTTCATTTCAAACATCAGGGAGGAATGTGGAGTTCACCTTGTCACCACTAGATTTTATTAAATTTCACTATATAAGATAATTATTATTTAATAAAACTTATCTAAGTCTAAATTAATTCAAAGCTGTAAAAAAACTCAAACATTGAGGATAATACTTTAATTTTGCTGTATTGCTAGAGTATTTTTTACTAACATACTTAGTTTGGGTGAGTTATTGTAACGTAAAGTATCAATATTTTTTTTCTATTACTAAAATTTATAATACACGTAAGTATTTTTACAGTATAACTTTAAAATTCATAAATAAATAATTAATTTTAAATATATAAATTGTATTTTTAACACCCATTCGAAGCGTATTAGTTAAATACATACCAGTCATAAAAGCTAAAAACGGTCACAGGAATCCGACATACTTGTGATTCACATAATTTGACGGGCATTGTCGCTTGGTACTACGAAGAAGAGACGTTAAGCTAATTAGTCCTTTCCAATCATTCCCACTATGTTTGAATTATAAGTAGAACACAGAAAATAAATGAAAAAGAGAGTAAAAGAAAATTGATATTTTCTTTATTTGAAAAAAAAGTAAAAAATAAATGTTATGCGAAAAAGTATCATTTTTTTTACTTTTACTCCTTCCAAAATATCCTAAATAAATATAGTGTAAAAAGACGTCTTCTTTCTGCTTCACAGCTTCGCATTTGAACTTACATTTCCGCACAAACAAACTCAAGAACATATTTTATAACATTTTGATTAACTTAACAAAAAATCTAGTGAAAGATGAAATAACTGGGTTTAAAATATAGTCCAAAATTGATGCTGTTTTAAAAAGGGTTTCGTTATTTGTATTTTCATACATTAGTTCTGCACATTTATTGATAGAAAAATGAAAAATAGTACATATTTTAGTGTTTGCACTTTACATCTTTTATAAAACGAAAACAATGTAAAAAAAATAATATACAAATAATAATATTATAAATATTAATGACGTAATCTCATAAAGTTTTACTTGGTTTATAATATTTGCATGTTAGTTATAACTAAAGTTTTTCCTTCCCCTATCCAATGCTTATTAGTTTTTTTTTTTTTGTGTGTGTCGGTGTGAGGGTGTCAATATTATAATTCTTCCTATAGTAAAAATATCATTAACATCTCCCTTTTTCCTCTTAAACACCGTTACTTTCAGTATAAATTTTTGATATGATGGATTTAAAAATAAATAAATAAAATAAAAATAATTTTATAATTAAATAATATAAAAAATATTAAAATACTAGTATTGAAAATTATAATGTCAGTGTATAAAAAATTGGAATCGATATATATCCTACCTCTTATTCCATTACCTATTTTCAGTTACGTGGACTTGTCTTGTCGGGTCCAATCCAAACCAACAAAAACCTCTTCGCCCTAGCGGTCCAATTCAAACAATTTGACTCAGTTATTTCCCGAACCGAAAATAGTGGTACATGTCCTATATTGTGGTTGTCTTTATGAGCCACTGGCATCTACTATCTATGCCAAGGAATGGTCCCCCCCTCCACATAACTACATAGTAACGACGTTCTAATTAATTACGATAATGATCATTTCATGCATCCTCCTCTACGTGTATTTTTCCATAGCGTGCCATTCATTATGGTACTGTTTTGTGTTGCTTGAACTAATGCTCCAATTAAAATTCTTGAATATGTCCAAAATGTGTAACATTCGTTTAAAAAGCATTATTGATATGTTACACTCTTGCATTAGCCCAATGTTTTTTTAATCTAGTGGATTAATAGCCTGTAATTTCACATTTAGGACGTCATTTTTTCGTTTTGAGAACTTTCGCGTTTAAAACATGATTCTTTACATTTCAACAATACTTTAACCTCGATAAAATCCTTTTCAAGTTATTTAATGACGTTAGATTGTTCTAGCAGGCAGATTTATATTTGCTTAATTTTTATGTTTCTGTCTTAAAATGAAACAGAATTAATCTAATTATTTTCAACTAAAAACATAATTATGATATGTATCAAATCTTATATAATCGTATATTCCAGTAAAAAAAAACTCTGATGTTTTGTCACAAACCGAAACTTAATTATATTCACCATATATATATTTTTCCAAACTTGTTGACTATCTTTTTCACATCTTTTATAACTAGAATGCGTGGAATATGACCCATCTTTATAACTTGTGGACTAACGACAATTAGCTAGGTTGGCCTGGACCCAGTCTTCCTTTATTGTGGGAGAGCACACTGTCTCATTCTTGGGGGGGCCTTCATTAAATTGGCTTGACTTTTATTCTCGACTGCGTGGAGTTGGTTTGACTTACTTTGTCAGTTGTCATGACTAACTTGTCTTGTATGCCTTAATTTTTAGGATCATGTATTACAAATGATATGATTCCTCTGAAACTTCTTCGGGCATCCATGTGTATGGTCTTAAAAATCCACTTCAGTATTATTTTTGTCCTACCAATCAAACTCTACAATGGGTTTTGTTTGAGCAAAACATACTCATAAACATGCATTTTCTAATTTATTGCACACAACTACTCTACGTACTAATTAACTGATTGGTGCTCTTGCATGAAGGACATTCTATTCCTCTCATTGTGATTTCTATAAAAAAGAGTTACTATGTATATTGCAGCGGAGGATATTGAAGCCGGAACTCATAAGCCTAAGTTTCAGACAGAACATACTCTGCCAATATATCTGAAGGTAATACACATTCTATGTATAAAAAATAAAGTATGTTCCTCTTCAATATTCCTTGCCTGCACCTACCGCTGCCGGTACTACTGTTCAAACCTTCAATAGAGCATGAGTTTGATTTAGTGCTGTATATGTATTTGGGCAGGCAACGGTGAAGCTTCATTTAGCGATCAAGGCTACCAATAGAACATGTTACATGGCTATCAATATAGCATGGTCAGGTTCAGTCTTGTACAAAGTTTCATTTCATGTGATGCCAATGTACAAGACTACCCCTTCTTTCTAGTTAACTAGATAAATGATTAGTAATACAGCAGATACAAGTACAACATCTGCTAGCTAACTTGTTACTAAAATTTTTCTGAATTTCTTTTTGATGCCTCCTACAGGGCATCAACAAATTAGTTTTATTTCTCATACGCTTGAAAGACCTAGGTTCAGGATTGGAACCTTTCTGGCTTCGAGGCTTTAGCTATATGTGAGGCTTAATAACATGGTTTGGCTGAGAAAGAAGGGTATGAGTATGAATAGATAGACACAAAATTTTATGAAAAAAATGCCTTCGTGCATTGAGCTTCTTTTGTGCTTTATTTTATGTTTAACTGTGTTTGTGGTGGATCTCACTAAATTAGATAAGTTCTTATTTTGGAATGTGCAGTTCACCGATGTGACCTACAAGGTAGTGATTAAAGGCATAACTACAACTAAGGAGAAGGATATCTTGAAGGGGATCACTGGTTCTGTTAATCCTGGGGAGGTTCTGGCATTAATGGGTCCTTCAGGCAGTGGAAAGACATCTTTGTTAAATCTGCTAGGAGGAAGGTTAATTCAGTCCACAATTGGTGGCTCTATTACTTACAATGACCAACCTTATTCCAAGTTTCTAAAGAGCAGGTAAAAATCCTACTAATTACTATCAGCATTGAAACTGGGAAGTTACTTAAAACACAAATTGAATCCTTAACAAGATAAATATAAATGTAGGGGAAAACTCCAAGCTTTTTACTATCAAAGTTGTTTTTATAATAATTTTTTTTATAAGATGGAAGCTGTGGTCATGATAGCCCACAAAATTTAGAAAAATTAGATAGTCAGAATTTATTTTTTAAACTCTGACGGTCAATATATGTCTTAGACCATGTAAAAGGTTATCTTAGTTGATACAATACTTACACCAAGTATGCATTTTTCAGGATTGGATTCGTGACACAAGACGATGTTCTGTTTCCACACCTTACTGTTAAAGAAACATTGACCTATGCTGCCCGCTTAAGATTGCCAAATATGTTAACGAAAGAGCAAAAGGAAAAACGAGCTTTAGATGTCATCGAAGAGCTGGGATTAGAGAGGTAAATTTCATCCATGACAATGAGCGTCTCAACATAAAAGTCATAATCATCGAAAGAGCATAAGCATGGTGAAAATATAGCCTTGTGATAAATTTAATATGGGTTATGAACCCTTGTGAGTGATAAATATTTTATATTAATTATAAAAGTCAATCAATATAATTTAGGTGTATGAAAACAGGTGCCAAGACACTATGATAGGAGGTTCCTATGTTCGAGGAGTATCTGGTGGAGAGAGGAAGAGGGTTTGTATTGGAAGTGAGATCATAATCAACCCTTCTCTTCTGTTTCTCGATGAACCAACTTCTGGTTTGGATTCTACAACAGCTTTAAGGATAGTTCAGGTTCTACAAGACATAGCAGAGGTGTTTGTTCTCATTCATCCCTTTGAGTTTAAAAACATTATATCAAACGAATAAGTCTTAGATAACTCAGAAAGAATTAAACTAACATATTTAGTTCTTCAGCGTGTTAGTATTATTGAGTCTATTTGACCATCTTGATGATAGCACCCTTTACAAACTAAATTCTTGTCGCCAAGGCTACATGTAAGTGGCACAGTTGGTCATTAAACTCATGGCACGAGATGTCTAGACTCTGGTTTTGTCCAGTTTGAATTCATCCATGTACAGGAATATTTACTTGTATGCACGATTTAGTAATAACTGACAGGGCCGCTGAGCTTAGTTACAATGTGCCATTGCCTGGAGGGCCCCAAAAATGAATATGCTTTAATATTTTAAGAAAAAAATGCTTATTTTCTTACTTTAATTCTGTAATTTAATTTTTTAATTATAGATTCTAACTTTTTATCTGACTTTTGCACATTTAATTTTGGAAAGCTATACTTTTTCAAAACAATAAAGTATCTTTCACTTTTGATATGTTTAAGGAATTTTTTTTATATTAAAAGATCCTTACGTATTCTTTCTCTAGTGGGTAAAATGTTATGGCAAAACTGGTTAGATATTTTCATCATATCTCAAATCTTTATCACAGCTAACCTTTGTCTTTGTACCAGGCTGGTAAAACCGTAGTGATAACAATCCATCAACCATCTAGCAGACTCTTCCATAAATTTGATAAGTTGATCCTTCTAGGAAAAGGGAGTTTGCTTTACTTTGGAAAAGAATCTGAAGCAATGGACTATTTCCAGTTTATAGGGTGTGCACCCCTTATTACCATGAACCCAGCTGAGTTTTTATTAGACCTTGCAAATGGAAACGTAAATGATATTTCTGTACCATCAGAGTTAAAAGATAGAGTGCAGATGGGAAATGCTGAAGTTGAAACATGCAATGGCAAACCATCTGCTTCCGTTGTACAGGAGGTATTATTAATTTTGATTTCATTTAATTAGGAAAAAGACTTATGAGCAAAATTTTCACATCCAATTGCATTTGAACTTTAACAGTATCTGGAAGAGGCATATGATTCTCGAGTGGCAGAAATAGAGAAGACAAAGTTAATGGTTCCTGTCCCTCTTGATGAAGAACTGAAGTCTAAAATTTATTCTTGTAAAAGACAGTGGGGGACAAGTTGGGTTGAACAATTTTCTATATTGTTTTCAAGAGGATTCAAAGAGAGGAAGCATGACTATTTTAGCTGGTTGAGAATTACCCAAGTTCTTTCAACTGCAGTCATCTTAGGATTACTTTGGTGGCAGTCAGATGCTAACAACCCAAAAGGTTTGCAAGATCAGGTAAACTATTTCTGTCAAAAACTTAATCCCTACTCTTGGATCATAAAGAAACGTGAAAGGAGTAAAGTTCATAATCAGATTCTAACATCAAACATTAGCATATCCTAAGCTAACATTTTCATTCTTCGCCGCAGGCAGGACTTCTCTTCTTTATTGCTGTGTTTTGGGGATTTTTTCCCGTCTTCACTGCAATATTCACATTTCCTCAAGAGAGGGCCATGCTGACTAAGGAACGAACAACGGATATGTACAGACTAAGTGCATATTTTGTGGCCAGAACTACAAGTGACCTTCTACTGGACTTAGTGTTACCAATCTTTTTCCTCCTTGTTGTTTATTTCATGGCCAGTTTGAGACTCAGTGCAGGGCGTTTTTTCCTTAGTATTCTTACAGTTTTTCTCTGCATCATAGCAGCTCAGGTATGCATTGTGTTTTATAATCCAACTACTGAGCAAATAACATAAACCAAAGTGACATAATTCTAATTGCGACTGATTGTGAAACAGGGACTTGGACTTGCAATTGGGGCTACACTAATGGACTTGAAAAGGGCCACGACTTTGGCTTCAGTAACTGTGATGACTTTCATGCTGGCTGGAGGATTTTTTGTGCAGGTAAATTTAATTAAGAAACTTCAATGAACACAAAATCCTTATTTCCTGACACAAGCCCAATAACATTCTCATTTAATTATTGAACAATAAAAACATGTCACATTAATAAGAGAACTTGATGACAACGAATACGAGAAACTTCATCTAAATTTTCCTAATGTTAAATGCTTAAAATGCAACTGACTTGTGCTTCTAAATTTGACAGAAAGTCCCAATATTCATATCTTGGATTCGCTACCTCTCTTTCAACTACCATACGTATAAACTTTTGCTTAAGGTTCAATATGAACACGTTACACGGACCATAAATGGGATCACACTTGACAGTGGATTCACAGAGGTTGCTGCTCTGCTAGCCATGGTTTTTGGTTACCGTCTGCTGGCATATATCTCCTTGCGGCGGATGAAACTTCAAGGTGGAAATTAAGACCATCCACATGAAGGCATATATAGCAGGTCTGAGTTAGAAATACACATGCACTACCATGTGAGGAGCAATTACTTTGTCTTATCTCGTGTATTATTTCATTTAGCATGTTAAGCATGCATATGTTATCACAGGCACATAAATATGAGGAGAGTTCAGAGACGATGCTTTTTGAAATTATTACACTCTTAGGATGTACAACCCTTCTTATTCGATCTGTTTCATTAAATCAAGCTCGGAACTGTGTTATTTAATAATTAAAAGGTGATTGTGCAACTTTTGATTTGTTTTAGTTTGAGTTGATTATGCCACCTACTATATATACTAGTTAAGTTTCCGGAATAAATATTAACCAACAAAATCTACTTTTTATCTGTGTTATCAATTAAAATTTAGTATGGGTTCAACACATCGATAGTTGAGATTTCACCACCAAATGTACGATCAATGGATTTCTTATGAAGTGTGGCCAATCTGTATACTGTAGCTTAATTATATGAAAATCAATTAAATTCAAAGTGTAAATTCTAAGAAGATATTAGAATTTAATATAATTTTGTTACTGTCTAAGGTTTCGTATAGAGCAACATTAATAGTATTTTTTTAGTTAAATATGTTTTTGGTAACTCTATAATTGATTCTATTGAATTTGGTACTTCTAATTTTTTTTAATGTTAATTTAGTTTTGATAGTTTTTGTTAATTTAAAAATAACATGCTAATGGAACCAGATTACATATTTATTAGATACTAAGATTAAGAACACTTATTTTTTTTTGCAAATAATAGTTTTTGTATGGAATAACTGTGGAGAAAGCAAGCTTATTAGTTTTAGCTATTATATAGTCTATATTTTTCCTCACATTTTCTAAATTATATATTTTTTAAGAAATCTTATAGGTTGATATATTTAATAAAATAGTTAAATATATTGCTTCCCACTTGGTTAACCTGACTATGTTGCCTTCTTACTAAATTGCCTTCTGAGTTTGGTTGAATCTGATGGAGGAACACGTGAACGAGATCAGTTCTCTAACTTCATTTATCACATGGCTAACTTTGTTAACACTGTCTATTGCGATGATGATGTATTATATGACTCTATAAACAAAATACAAGAATGATATAGGTCTACATTTTCATTAAGGCAAGAAACACAATATTTGAAAATAGTTGAAGAACAAAAATATATTTAACACTTAATAAAATTTAGTTATTGTATAATAAGTTTGTATTCTTAATTTTGTTCTAAATTATAAAATTAATAGTAGTCTTATATTTTTCCAGAAATCCTGCATAAATGTTTTATTTATCAAGTTTTGAGTCATTATTAAATCAGTTTTAATTTTCAGATTTGATAAACTCTAACTGAGTTTTTTTATAACCATTAACTTAGTTATATTTTTAAATTTTATATACATATATATATATATATATATAGTGTGAGAGTGTGCTTTTTATTTTTTTATTTATATTTGTTTTATAAGTTTTTGAAGATGATAAAAATCATCTAAAATTAACAACATTCTTTAGAACAAAAGTTGCTGAAATTAATGAAAATAATAAAATAAATTGAGTTTTAAAAACTTCTTTAAATAAACAAACATGCATGTAAAGTTTTGTCTGAAAATAATATTTACACAGTGAACAAATAAAGTATATGTGCCAAATAATTGAAATGACCTTGACTAAAATGTTCTATATAGGTATAGACCATAACTTAATAAATATAAATGGAGTGCATAATTAAATAATCACGACGTAATATAGGATTAAGACCATATTAGAGATAACATAGGGCATGAAAGTAAACTCATTAAAATGATATCAATAAGTAAATATTTTAAAGTATGATCACCATTCATTTATTATAATAATAATAATAATAATAATATTATTATTATTATTATTATTATATATTAACTAAATTAATAGAAGAAGAATCTCCTTATATAAGACTGGTTGAATGTTGTTAAAGTGATGAATATTAAGATTGAGACCTAATTTAAATCTAAGATTTATAATATATTTTGAATATGTAAACAATTTATATATTTACTTGATAAAAGTATTATATTTACAAATCAATTTATGATGAAAGTATTTAGAGTAATGAAAGCAGTGTCCAAAGAAAAAAACTAATGATTTTAGGATTAAATTCCTAGAACTTAGAATTCTGTAACTTATATAACTTTATATTTAAATAAAAATTGATTTATGTTTTAGTATTTGAATAATATAGTTATTTATATACGTTTTAATGTTTATTTATAAGTGTGTTTAATTTTAAACTATATAGCTATTTATTTGAGATTAAAATTAAAATTTTATAGGTTAGTAATTTAAAAAAAAGAGAGTATATTTTAAAAAACCTACTTCCTATGTCTATTTTGTTCATACATAATTAAAGTCAATTAGAGCATAACTAAAGTTGAACTATGAGTATTTTCATATTGGTTAAATATATAACAACCAATATTGAATTGTGAAGTTTTCACATTCGTATATACATCTCATGATATATATATATATATATATATATATATATATATATATATTAATCATGAAGGTGTATCTTTTAAGTTAATAAAATATTTGTTGTATCTTCGTGTATAAAGAGAATGCTTATTTGCAAGAGTATATTTCATTTCATGTGTAGTGGTTGTCTTTTTGTAAAATGCAGTATGAAATATATAAAAGAAAATTTCATTTTTGCAAGAATGAAATTAAAGAAAAACTCATTAAATATACAACAAATTTAGAAATATATAATTGAAAAGCATGACGAGGTTCAAAAAAATTATATTAAAAAAGTTTTTATATTAAAACTATTGTTGGATGAAAGTTAGTTAAAATACTTCGAATATTAAAACATACATTATTTTAGAAATGAAAGTGAGCTAATTTTAAAAAATAGATTTTAGATAATGAAAACAAATTTCAATCCTAAAATAATTATATTATGCGTTAAATGATAAATTATATCAAAACATTAGAAATAAAAACGAAATGACTAATTTTCTCACATAGTGAGTTATATAATATTAGTAAGCCGCGAAACTGCTGGTGAATCATCCCCAATTTACCCCTATTACAAAACGACGTCAATTACATGTGAAGGGTAGTTTCGTCATACCACTCTCAACGGATACTTTTCGCTATAAAAGGAAACTGATTTCGATTCTTGCGTATAGTTCTTCTTCTTCTACTTCTCCTGTTCATTCGTCTCTTTCTCTCTGATCTGAACGTCGCGTACTCTGATCTGCAATTCAATTCAACCACCACAACTACCACCACCTCCTTCTTCCACCGCTCACACAATTCTCATTTTCATTCTCATTGTTTTTCCATTTTATTTCTTATCCCTCTCCATTTACTTGTTTCTCTGTTTTTTTTTGCAAGGTTTCTAACAATGGACACTGGACCGTGGAATTCTTCTTCCTCCAAGATCAAGTCCAGATCCCCCTTCCAAGTTCGCCCCTTCCGCACTAAGAATTCTCAAGAAAACGTAAACCCTGGCCTCTTTATTTCATGTTCTCAAAAACAAAAACCCTTGATCAATAGTTTTTTGTTAACATTTTTTGTGAAACAGTTGGACAGGTTCATTCCCAATCGGTCGGCGATGGATTTCGGCTATGCGCACTACATGCTCACGGAGGGTAACAAGAAGGGCAGGGAGAAAGAGAACGGTGTGGTGACGTCACCATCTCGAGAAGCATACCAGAAGCATCTCGCCGAGGCTTTCAACATGAATCGCACTCGAATCTTGGCCTTCAAGAACAAACCTCCAACGCCGGTTGAACTCATCCCCAAGTGCATCCTTTCGCCTCCTCCCCCATCCAAATCCTCTAAGCCCAGACGTCACATTCCTCAGGTATGTAAATTGAATTTAAAATTCTGCACGTGTACTGATCAGACACTTGAAAATTGAAATTCTGTTGTGACTGTTTTTGAAAATGGCTATCAGAGTTCTGAGAGAACGTTGGATGCTCCAGATATACTGGATGACTTTTATTTGAACCTATTGGATTGGGGTAGCGGCAATGTTCTTAGTATTGCCCTTGGGAACACTGTGTATCTATGGAACGCCGATGATAGCTCCACTTCTGAACTTGTCACTGTGGATGAGGAAGATGGTCCTGTTACAAGTGTTGCCTGGGCTCCCGATGGACGCCATTTAGCCATTGGTTTGAACAATTTTCATGTCCAGCTCTGGGATTCTCATTCTTCTAGGATGGTAAATTTGATTCCTTTTAAGCACTTTTGTGAAATTTTATTGGAATAGGCTAATTGACATTGCAAAGGTTCTTGTCAAAGGTTTTTATAGCGTCGTCTAATCATGGATTGTCAAATAGTTGATAATTTGTTTGCTTTTGTAATAATTATTTGGGTTTAATTTCTACACTAACAATGGCAACCTTTTAGAACTGAAGATAGCACAGGTATGATTGAATGACACAGGATAAGTCATTATATTTAAATCAAATTGTACTTAAAAAAAAGTCATATCTACCAAGGTGTTTGTGTGAAAATTAAACTTTTTGTTTTGTGTTCTTGTTAAATTGAAAACTTCTATGCATTGTGATGTATAATGGTTTTGATTTGGTGACTGCAGGTAAGAACATTAAGAGGTGGACATCAAGCACGAGTAGGTTCACTGTGTTGGAACAATCATATCCTCACAACAGGAGGGATGGATGGTAGAATCGTTAACAACGATGTTAGAGTGAGGTCTCATATTGTTGAATCTTATAGAGGACATCAGCAGGAGGTTTGTGGGCTTAAGTGGTCTCCCTCAGGACGACAATTGGCGAGCGGGGGCAACGATAATGTTATTCACATATGGGACAGGGCTAGTGCCTCTTCAAATTCAGCAACCCGTTGGCTTCACAGATTTGAGGAACATAGAGCTGCTGTGAAGGCACTAGCTTGGTGTCCATTCCAAGCAAATCTGCTTGCTTCAGGTGGAGGTGGGGGCGATCACTGCATCAAGTTCTGGAACGCGCATACAGGGGTGTGCTTGAACTCTGTCAACACAGGCTCACAAGTGTGCGCTCTGCTGTGGAACAAGAATGAGCGTGAGTTGCTTAGCTCTCATGGTTTCACCCAGAACCAGCTTACTCTTTGGAAATATCCTTCAATGCTTAAGATGGGAGAGCTGAAGGGTCATACCTCCAGGGTGTTGTATATGACGCAAAGTCCAGATGGGTGTACTGTGGCTTCTGCAGCAGGGGACGAGACTCTGAGATTTTGGAATGTTTTTGGAACTCCACAAGCTTCCAAACCAGCGCCAAAAGCCAATACTATTACTGAGCCCTTTGCTCATGTGAATCGTATTCGCTGAAGATGCATGTAGAACTTTCTGCGAGCCTGAGAACTTGAGTTTTAGATATTGTGGAGGTTATATTAAATAAATATTTAGTTTTGTAGTATTATCCTGATCATTCTTTCATTTCTTTGTCAATTTATACTATTACACATAAGCATACATGTATTTATATAATGGCCTTTGTTGTCTATTGGTAAGAAAGAAATCATAATAAATATGTCTGACCATAACTTTTCAATTTATTGTTGATCTGATCTTTATTGTTCTATTTATACTGTTTTTTGAGAGCCCCACCACCCGATTTGGGTGTCAACGAAAACTGTTAACAGTGAAACAGTATCGCGCTGCTTGCTTACACTCAAATTCTGAAAAAGAAAAATATTTAGTGAGTTTCACGATTCAATTGTTTAACTTTAAGTAATATGTATTAAGAACAACTTTAGGGTGGTTCTTTTCTTGTTTTTTCAGAGTAAGAATTCACGTTCTTAATATCGATCATTTGAGAGTTACGACGGGATTTGCCAAGAAAAGAGCACGATCAATGAGTAAGATTAGATGACAAAATGGGTTCATCCGCGGCCATCATCATTTAGTGTGTGACGGATTAACTTTTTAAATCTATTAATTCATATTGGTTTGGTTTGGTCTGTTTTATTGAAACAAGAAAATTAAATTTAAGAGAGGATGAATTGTATTTAAAAAGATTTTGGAAAATAATTATAAATTAGAAATACAGTTTTGAAAGATTTAAATCTATTTTAATAAACAAATATCTAAATTAATTTTAATAGGTTATTTTTTTTAATTTAAAATATTGTTTTTATGATCAACAATAGAGTAAAAATACTATAAAATTCAAAATTATCAATCAATATTTTTAAGAAAATCTTTGTTTCAATTTATCTTGTTAACAAGTAAACAAATACAAATTGATACAAAATATCTCAATGTTCAATATAACACTTAATATCTCAATGTTCATACATTCTACATCAAGGTTGGTCTTTAGAATACTGGGCTTGCATACGTCTCATCCCTATAGACGGGAAATGCGCAACAATGTCGCATAACCAATTAGTTGCTTAGTCTTTGCATAACTACAATCTCCTAGCACACATGTGAGTTAATGCAGTTGTCGCCCAAGCATATCCCCCAGTCAGCCTCAGATTGACAAAAAACCCAAGATAAATCACACTAATCGAAGTAGCACTCTTGTCGGCGAAGATAGTGCAACCAACAAGGTGAAGTAAATAAGCTCTAGCAGTTACAATTCACTGTCTCATTGAACATGCGTCTTCATACACATCTCTTAACCAACTGAGGCGCACATTAGCTCCTCGATAGTGTCTTGTCTCTCCAGATACAACTCCACTGTCAACACGGAGAAATTCTACCAATAAATCATTCGTTGAATCTGCATCTAAGGTCTGGTGCGTGTAATTGACCAACAATGGACAAATGCAACAAATTTGACACATCATCAAGAGTGATGGTTGATGGTCATCTCCTTGATGGGTAAATGAAATGTGTGTGTGTGTGTTTGCATGTCACCTCTCTACAAAAGCACAAAGCAATCATCGATCTAAATTCTCATAACTAGCATGAACCAAACCACCTAAGTCAGACATGTCTACTGTAGCCTCTATGCGCTCATGAGGTGCTCCTAACTTCTTTATCTTTCTCCCATCAGAAACAACCTTAAGCTCACTACGATCCTACAATAATCAAGATATATCATCAATAAATACATACATACATAAGACACTCAATTAATGTTCATTACTTACCAAACCATCTCATAACTGTCTAGCCACATGATCTTCATAATTAACCAGTAATGACTTATCCACTAACCCTCCTGGATAGCCTTCATTATCAATTTCAACTTCTTCTTGTTCAATATAATCTTCAAAGTCCTCATTTGGAATTGAAGTACTAGGACCACCACACCTTCTTCTCACAAATACAATTGGTCGCATATGGTTCGAATTAGAATATTCTCCTCCTCTAGTCCTGACCATTTTACTATTCATAAAATACCATCAAATAAAAAATAAAATTGGTCCTCCAAAAAATAGACAGCTTGTTAAGGGTAATTTGATGAACTAATCGTTCCAAACTAAACACCAAATAAAACACTTATTCATTGATAAATAGCTAAGTGCACTAATATTATAAGGCCAATTTTAAGGGTAGAGATAGTAGGAACATCATTGAGGGCAGAAAAAATGCACCTAATAAATACATTTCGGATTTCCAAATCCAAACCTAATAAAAAAGCATTCTGGGTCTGCTCATTCGTGGTGCATACGGATATTAATATCTAGAACAAAGCAATGAAAAAAATTCATCTGGACATAAGCATTAGAAACCCAACTGGATATATACATCTGAAACTCAAAACACACTTTCAAATAAAAATATCAGAACCCACAAGAAACGCAAAAACTCACAGTTTTGTGACGCGTCTCCTTCTCCAGTGCCTTCGCTCTCTGTCGCCGTAGAAGTGCCTAAAAAATGCTGCCTAAACGATGGCTTCATGTGTGTAAGAGTTTTGCTGCCTCAATTTCCATAACAATGAACGAAAGTGTGCTTGGCAGATGGGTTGGGTGCACTTAAGTGTAACCTAATTTTTACTTCATTAAAAGTGTTTTGGTCTTTTCACAGGAACATGTGTAAGGAGAATCTACCTAAGACGTATTACTATTTCTAACCTGCACAACTTTGATGGGCCAGCTTACTCCGTCCCACTTTTGACGAACCAAAATGGACCCATTTTAACACCCCTAACTAAGATATGTTTGCATTGAAAGTAGAGGAAGAAAGAAATAAATGCGAAGTAAAAAGAAAAGAGATATAAATATATTAAAAAATACAAAAACTATAAAATAAATTAGAATGCTAATATGAGTCAGTTTAAATTTAGCATTGTCTAATTTCACCCATCTTACAATGATAAATATGTCAGAATGGTTGATTAGAAACACTTCTTCTGCACATAAATTGATATATTTAAGATAGAAAAACCCAAAGATAAATCCAGCCACCATTCCTTGGGACCAAAATTAACAAATTATAAATGGAACATTCTTCAATTTCACTGTTTAAAGGCTTTCCAAACTTGGCATCAGTGCATTGTTGGATTTTCGTGTTTAAAATAGTTACCCAAAAAAGATTCTTGTGTTGTGTCGTCAAAATGGTCGATTTCCACCTAAAGTAACCATCCTTTCCATGTTCCATATATAAGCACCAACAACCATCGATCAATATACACATCTTTTCTTCATTATTCCTTTCTTTTTTCCCTTTATCATTCCATCACCTCGTTCTTTCTATCATTCTTCTTACCTACCAGTATGCATGTTCATTTTTGGGATGAGACTCACAAATGCCTATGTTTACATCCACATAAACTTTGATTGTCAAAAAACAAAGAGAAAAGAAAGATGAACAACTCCACGAGATTAGGGTTCATGGCTGTGGTTGCTGTGTCTGGAAGCATGGCCTTCGTGGTTCACCAAGTCCATAAACGTTTACTATCTAACTTCATGGAGAAAATTGAGCATGAAATGGGTGGTATCTTATGTGCACACGGCCAAAAGAATTTGTGTGGTACCATTTCCTTCAAATTTAGTTTCCATTAATTCTTTTTATGATTGAAAATTTTAAATCAAAAGCTAATTCATAAAGGGTTTCTTTTTTCTTGTGTTTGCAGGCTCGGAGAAACATCAAGCGAAGAAGAAGGTGCGATTTTCAAAAGAAGCATTGGAAGAGAAGAGTTATGGTAGAAGCAGTAAAATGATTAGTACAAGGGTAGGACGAATGAAGGTTGAAGAAATTTGGAAGATGAAGAATGTTGAAAGATGGAGCAATAAGCCCAAATTAGAAGAGATGATGCCTCCTAACAGGAAAGTTCTATACAAGGGAATTATGAAATATAGAAATAACACTATTTGTGGGAGACTTCCATTTTAGTTTTTTTTTTCTTTTCTAGAAAATAACATTTTTATATCCTTATGCATATACTCACTAACTTTTCTTAATATAAAAGTTTTGATCAACTCACTTTAAAGTAATTTTGATGTTGAATTAGTAGAGAGAGAAATATATAGATTCAATGAAAATAAGTTGGTATATAAATAAATAAATAAATAAAAGTATTTGATTGAAAGAAATAGAGAAAAGATGAAGAGGGAGAGAAAATGATGAATAAAATGTATAAGAAAATATAGTAGAATGTATTCTCTTTTTCTAAAAATTATTATGTTATATTAATTATAGGCTAAACTATTTTTTTTAAAGTTTTTTTTATGAAATTGTGTTATTTAAGCCACTTTATTCCATTATTCCAAATGTTACTAAAGTGCTTTTGAGACCAGAAATAAAACAAAAGCTATTAAAAACAAGGAAGCTTTTAAAAAATATACTCAAAACTAAAAACAAAACAAAAAAAACCAGTATTTTATTTGAAAGAATAATATACTTAAATCTTAATTGTATTTATAAACATTATATCAACCACACTCATCTAATAATTGTCCCTTCTTATCTTATTTGTATTTATCTGGTAATTTTAATGAGTAATTTGTAAAAGTCATTAATTAAGAAATTAACAATAATTAAATATATAAAATAATTTCACTAAAGTTGTTTTTTGAAATGATTTAACATCTCAGAATATTTTAGTTTTTTCCTTTTATTTTTCTATAAAATCATATCATATATCATAATTTAATTGTATCTTTAATGTATATGGAATTTCAACCCAATAAATCTTGACAAATTTTATTATAAACCACTTTATAGTTATGAAAATAATTTGTTTTATTTCTTTTATCACTAAATATATAGTGTAATGTCATAACAATTTTATTTTATATAGTTTTATATGACATTTGAGATCTATATACATACTTTATTGTTATTTTGTTTTTAACACTATCTAAGTATGCTATACTGTTATTCAATATAATAATAACTTATCCATACTTTTCTATGTATTTTATTGTTGTTGCAAAATCTAACAAATATATTGATCAACTTGTTATTTTTGTTACAATTTAAAATTTTAATCACATTTGAACTTCAACATCATGAATATGTAAAATTTTAATCCACATTTGAACTTCAACATCATGAATATGTAAAGAGTGAGACGTAAATGAAAAAAAAAAGTTAAACAAACTAGACAATCCACAATATTCTAATTACTAAAATATGACGATCGAATATTGAATCCATATAAAAAATTTCTTGTGGTATCGTATAATTGTTTATATTTTTTTCTATAATATTTTAACGTATTTATCATTTTATGGAGTGGTGCCCACGTCTTTATTATTTTAAATCTAATCTGAAGACATATAAATGTTTTCACTATTTTGATAATTTGGATGTTAGTTATTTCGCTTTCAATTAGAAAAAAATGACACTATATTAATTGAAATATATGACTGCATAAAAGCAAATAAAACATAAACAAGAAAATTAAGAAAATATAGGAATACATAAGAGAACTTATTATACGGGTATTAAATAAAAAATGTTATCTTGCACTATTTATATAAATAATTTTTTTAAGCATTATTCCATCTTCCAATTGAAACAGAAATAAAAAGCTTAGATTAAGTAAGTTTTTACTAATTTTAAGATTAGTCTTTATTGAAATTGATACCTCCAACAAAATTCCAGTGTTTTTGGCATTATGGATTTAATAAATATATAAATTTGATTTTGTTGATAATTTTATTTTATAAAAGGTATAAAGACAAAATGGCATGCCAATAAGATTGATACCTGAAATGTCAATTATTATATATTTTTTAGAGTATATGTATTTAGAAACAATAAAAACAATACAAACATATGGGACCTCAAAATTCTTATAATTAAATATTCAGATAAAGCAAATTTAATCATAAAAAATACCTTTTGACTTAATACAAAGAGGAAACAACTTTTTCATTTTAATGGATAAATGTCCAGTAAATTGTTTATAATCGACAGATATTGCAATAAACATATTATATTGTTATTTTTTTTTTTATAAAATTTTCGTGTTAGGCATCATTATGACATCTTAGCTGAGCTGACACCTCAAGTAACAACAATCATCTGTCATCACATGAAAAAAAATATTATTAAAAAAAAAAATAAAAAATATGGATTATATTACTATTTTCTTTGTTTTATTTTTTTTTTTTTTATCTCATGATTAATAAAAAATAACTAATATTGCTCTTAGAATGCTCAATCAACATCACCAGAAGTGAAAATTAGTGAGACATAACATCACGGGAAGATCCAAATTACTGCATTGCTAAAATTCCCAGTCTCTTCCAAGGATTTTCTTAGTTTAAGAACATGATTATAAGACCTCCACAGTGCTTCGTCTTTTTGTTTTCCATTTTTATGGCGTTTTCAGTGCTTTGCAGTGTACTTGTATTTAGAGATTTTGTTTTGTTTTATACTGAAAACGAGTTGGATAATTTGTATTATCACGAAGATATGTATTATGAATAAAAACAACTAAATACATTAGTTTATTAAAAAATATTTTTTTTCAAAACAAAAATATGATCTTTTATTTTATAAAAGGATTTTAAAAAATAAAATTTATTTAATATAAAACAATTATATGAAGAAATATTGAACTAAGACATAATAATCCATATAAAAAATTAAAAAAATTATATTTATTTTTTAAATTTTGGGTTTGGTCTTTACAATGAAACAATAATTTTCCAACTTTAAAAAAACATTTTAAGATTTTAAATTCTACATATTTAAGCCACTAAAGTATATTTTTTTCAAAACCGCTTTTAGTTTTTTTTATACCGTAAATTTCGAGCAATACAACTGACAAAATTATCATCAATCCAAATTTTATGAATTGACCGTTAAATGTATAATAATCTTAATATTTCAAAATTACAATGAGTTCATTTCACACTCAAACAATGATGTTAAATTATCCTTTAAAGTATAAGTTTAATTTTAATTCCTTTTTTACAAAAAAAAAAATAATCACATAATTATGATTATTGTGTAAAAAATTCAATCAATGTATCCAGTCAACTGGAATTCTTGTTATGTTAATAAATATTAATTTCATTATTTGTAATTCATCATACTTAATTATGTCTATATTCATAAAGTAACATTTTGATCAGTGAAAAGTTCATTATAGCAGATAATAAATATAATAGTTCTAGTTAGACAATATAAACATAAAGTTAATATAAGAGTATGATGAAGGTTGGAATTATAATAATCAGTATTAATTTTTTTTAATTAATTAATTAATATAATCTTAATGACACCTTAGCCTATTAAATATCACAACTGTAATTTTGGTCATATTCTCAATATTCTATTTAGAGGGATTTCAACCTCCACCCAAGAACATCACCATTAAAACAGTCAAAGTATTACTTCAATATTTATTAAATGGCACACGAAAATTGCACATATATTGTTATTACTAAATAAGTATTTGTTTAGTGATATTATTTTAGATGTTAAAAAATTAAATATTAAATATAATAAGTTAACAATCATTCAATAATCTTCCTATATGACATCCAGAAAAGAAGTTATAAAGGTTCTTGCATTTGATTTAAGAGTTAAACGGAACGGAAGTGGAGTTGGATAAAACGGTTAAAAATGTGTTTAGAAATGAAACTCCGGTGGCGACGGTGGCGAGTGGATGAGGTGGAAAGGAAAATGACGTTATTTGTTAGAGTCCACCTCCACGCCTCTTCTTTTAGCCTTTCACTTCTTCACGTAACACTTAAATATTAACAAAAAAAAAAGATTTTTTATTTGCAAATTTTATGTGACTCCTTGTAATGCCCCTCACATCACACCCAAACCCCAACTCACAACTCCGTATACCTCAAAACCCCGTTCTCATTCTTCTTCCATCCCTTATTTCTAGGACGCCACGTCCGTTCCAACCCTTAACAGCCACTTCAAAACGTCCCTAGTACCCTCAAATTTCTTAAGCCCTCACGCTTTCTTCCATCTTCACCATTCTTTCAACACTGTTCAAGATTCAACAAGAACCTGCCACGGGCTCCAAGCCCAATACCCACATCCCATTTTTCCTTAAAGTCTCAATCTTTCGGCCATGTCCAACAGGATGATGCTCCGGGCATCGAACCGCCGTCAGCCCCTGCTGCAGCGGCGGCCATCGAAGCTGGCGACGCGCGTGGGAGAGGTCGTCGGGGGCACGGCGGCGGAGTGCGTAGCGGTGTGCTGCTGCATCCCCTGCGGCGTGGCGAATTTCCTGGTACTGGCAATCTACAAGGTGCCGGCGGCCTTGTGCCGGCGAATGCTGAGGCAACGGCGGCACCGGAAGATTGCGAAGGAGGGGCTGCTGAAACCCACGCGCCGCCACTGCTCGTGCGGGTGCTGCGAGGACGTTAACGGGTCGCGGATATTCCCCATGTGCGCGAACGACGCGTTTGACATCAAACGCCTCCACTCGCCGGAGCCCGATAGTGACGACGAGACACTCGCTCTGGAGAAAGAGATGTGGGACCAGTTTTACAGCACTGGGTTTTGGAGAAGCTCTTCTAACAGAGAACGGAGAGAATCCTCGCAAACGCAAACGCAAACGCAAACGCTCTCTTCCAATGTTGTTCCCCAACCGAACATCTTTGCTTGAACCCTCTCTTCATAATATAAGTACATACACAATTTGTATGCGCAATTTTTTATTTATATTAATGAGAATGCAGCTCTTCGTTTTGGGTCTTATAAGTGGTTATTTAGTTTTTTCGATACTTGTTTTGTTCGTGTATTGCGTTTTCCGCTGGACTTTTTCAGGTTGTGTGAAATTATGTGCCAGGTTTCCTCTGTGTAAGGTATGGTGCACACGATTTTCTGCTGCTACTTGATAATCTTTGCATCAAATTCCTTGTTGAGCCTGTGCTGATTGAAATTTCTTTCTACTGTTGTTCTTTACACAGGAACAAGAAAATATGGATTTTCATTGATTGCTTTCAATTTATCAACTCTTCCCTCCTCCCATTTGAAATTTAACATTTCAATTTAATCTCTTAAATCATCTGTGTTAGTTGCTAAATTATCTTTAACACCCAAAATTGTGATATACATTCAGGGAGAGAAAAAAGAAAAGAAAAGAAAAGTTTATAATATATATGATCGGATAAGAGAAAAGAAATAGAGAGAAGTTTTAATAAAATAGTTTCGTGTAGGTTAGTGTTAACTAGTGATTTAAATTAACTTGAGTTGATATTATAGATGATGAGAGAAATAAATTGTAGTTTGAAGTAAATTGAGAAATAAATTGAGGAGTAAAAGTTATGTAGTTTGAATGTCCGAGAGATGTGATGAAATGAAAGAAGGGTAAATTTATTGGACTAAGAAGTTTTTTACACCAACCTACCTTTGGCGCAACAGCACAACCACAACCACAAACATGCATGTGAGTTGGCGAACTCTTGTCTAGTAGAATAAATTTGTAACATATTTTTGTTTTCATTCATCTTGCAATGAAACACGAATGACATGACGAATTAAAACGAAACCTAGAAAAAGGAGAGGAGAGAGTAAAATGGTACTTATAAATGATGATTTAATTATAGTGGGCCATGAGGTTTTGATTTTACAATTACACCTACGTACTACACACACACACACACCCCCTTTACCTGCATCGAAGAGTCGCAGGTAGATTGTGGCACTGGTAAGTCATAAGCATGAGACAGAAAGAAAAGAAAGGCGTTTTGAAGATTATAGATATTGTAAGTTGTGAAGAAAAAGTGAGTTTGAGAAATAGAGAGAATCACGAGCATGTTGCAGTTTTTGTTGTGTTGAATGGTGTGTGGATGAAGTGAGAGAGAGAGAGAGAGAGCTAGAAATAATGTGTCACTTTCGAATGGAAGCTAAGGTGAGTAGGGTGGAGTGAGTACAGTGTGCAGATGGTTCAGAAGCACCAAATGGGGGGTCCGGGCGTGGTAAACATCCACGTTATGCCATTTGTCTCCCTTTGAAGTTTTCTCCACACATGGATAGCACATTTTCTTTGTATCATTCCAAATCTTCTTTCTTTGTTATCCCCTTGTTCTTCTTCATTTCACCACCCTAATTTTTCTGACACATTATTTTGGAGCGTACCAGTTAGGGGCCAATGTCCTGGGGTTGAGCTGAAACAATAATACTAAGAATAACAAAGATAGGTGAATGACAGATCTTGTGGAAATGATTCAGAGATTGTTGCCATCCATGTACTTGGATATTTATTTGATGGATGGATCCTAGTTCATTCATTCATAATGGTCTCAGAGATGCCAAGTACACGGGTCCACGTACTTCTCCAAACTTACCACTCAACATTTAATGCCTCAAAACTCAAATTTCAAACATCATTCACTTTTCTCCCAATATTACCTCATCCCTTTCTTCTCCCCCCTTCTCTTACAATTTTAACTTATCTCAGGTGCTGCTGCAATCCATCTTCTTTCTTCACTTTTATCAAAACTCCATTTTAAACAACTTATATGTTTATGACCCAATAATACGTGAGAATCAGTGAGACACACTGTTTTCAAATCTTATGCACAATAATAGATTCTCAAGGAAGACAAAATACCACCATGTCAATATCTCAATACTATTTATGCACGCCTTTTCTTTCTCTCTTATACACGCATCCGATTGCAAGCCTAACAACGCTCTGCCAAAACTGTATCTTGCTGTGTCAACAAACATCAAGGATATCTACAAGTGGAACCTTTTACAACCATTTATTTTTTACAAAATTGTTAATTCAAAAACTACACGTAAAAAAATACTAATTTATAATTCTGGTGTGATATTTCATAATAGAATTTGAGGTATTGTCTGCTTTAGAGGTTGGTGTTCTATCACAATTTTGTCTTTAAAAAGCACATCGATGAGTTGAGAGAGGAGGGAGTATATAAACTATCATTGACCTCGACTTCTTAACGATGTGAGACTATATTGGTGTACGAGAACAATCAGCATTTTATCTATTTTTGATGAAAAGTGATAAAGATGTAATTTTAAATAAAATAAAAATAAGTAGAGCTCTCAAAATCATATTTTAAAAAAAATTATATTTTACTGATAAAATTAAATAAATTAATAATGCAAATTTAGAAACTATAGGCAAAGTAGGAGAAGTCATTTCTGGAAGGAAATGGTATATATTTTACTTAACCTTATTTAAAAAAAAACAATTGGATAAAATTAATTATTTCTGTAAAATAAATTCAACCGAGTGTGAACTTAATTAGTCCGATTTAGAAAAATTAACTGAGTGTCTAATTGTCATTATACTTTAATTGAATTGTATTTTGAATGGATTGCGAGTTTTTGTCGTGTGAATTTATGAATGGATAGTTTACAACCGGTGATGCAATTGGAATTGATATTTGAACAATTTGTGTGTGTCAAACTCATCCACGAAATCATATTCAATGCATTTTAAATAATTTATTGACACATGATATGTTATAATATCACTGGATAATATGATCTGCCACTACCACTAGTATAATAATCAATCAAGTAAATGGGAATTTGACCCATTCAATTTATTTCAGAATTATATAATATGGTCAACATTTCCAGAAGTATTTTCTGTAAATAGAGTGTTGGAGACTTTTTTTTTTGGCTTAATTTGGTTTTCTTAAAAGTTGTACCTCACCTGTGTGAATCTATTAATTAAAGATTTTTTTTTCATGTTAATAGTTGTTTATAGGTCTAAAGCTAACATGTTTAATTAACTAAATTTTTTCATAAACCCATGTTTAATTGATTTAATTAATTAGACATTTTAAAAGACAAACCCTAACTTTTCTTTTATTAAATAAAGTAGGCAATCAAAATTTAAACGGGAGCTCTTACTTATCTATTTCTAGCCACATATTTGAACCAAATAAAAAATCTTACGGAAACTAAAATTTTCACGAGATTTTTGCTTCTTTATGAATTGATTTTATGCGATCATTCTAGTTCTAGAAAACTCGATTACTTAAAACATAACTACCAAAACCAATGGCATAAAATAAAAATAAAAAGCATAATTAACAAATGACCAAGAGAATAATGAAGAAGACAGCATTTCGAAAGAGAAACCATGGAAAGGGACATGGATTGATTTTTAAATAAAATAACTTCATTTGTAAAAAATATTTTTAATCAAAATTAAGTTTTGTAAAATTAAAAGGAGCACTGAATTAAATTAATTTGTTAATGTTGAGACTTGAATAAAACAATGTAAAAAAAATCAATTTATTAATTATTTACCTTTTTCCACTGGTTTGGTAGTTGTAGTGATACATCGTTGTAGTTGTGTATTTATTTATTTAGTTTTAAAAAAATGCAGAGATTGGTGTTTTTACTTTATTATTTATTATTTATGAGGTGACCTCTATTTGATATAGACCAATATGACACAAAAACCCATCAATAATATTTAAAACTTTTGGCTATTTCTGTTATCAACCTTTGTCTTTCTCTTTCAACTTTTGTGCGTATTGATTCTAATTCATAATTTTATTCACAAGCAAAAAGCATAATTTAGTTGCTGAAAGAGACATGTGAGGTTTTCTCTCTTCTCTGTTATCACTTTAGGTTGCCTTTTGAAGAAGAGAATAAAGTTGAGAGAGAGGAATTATATATATATGCATACATCATCCTCTTTCACCAAATAAAATAATTCACATTAAAAGAATAGTACATTCAAATAATCTTAAATTTTAATATTAGAGATCCCACCTCGATTAGAGATGAGGACAATTTATGAGGTTTGCACCCACTTATATATCAACATACCTCTCACGCCGAGAGTGACAGCAACTCGTGCGTGGAATAACATATTATGGGTGGTGGCATGATAAACTCAACAAATATTTGCTAAGATAGGTTCGAAATAGCTTTGATACCATATTACAGAGTGGACTTTAAGTCTAACTCAATCCATAAAACCGGCTCATGAGGTTAAGGTTTGCACCCACTTATATACAATAGATTGTTATCATCTATAGTCGATGTGAGGTCTCCAACATTTAGTTTATTTTAAGATTAAAGTATATAATTTGATTTTAGTACACAATGATTGTAAACACATGTATTCCTTTATAATAAAAATAAATAATTTACAAAAAAAGTATGTTTTTATTGTTATACTTTTTAAAAAAAAAAATTGGTACTTGTATTTTCAAATGAATTCTGTCTTTTTAACTTTAGAAAACCTGTGATTTTATTTTCTTTTTTCTCGAATTTAATATTTAATAATGATATTTAACAATCTATTATATGCTAGCATTGTTTATTTAAATCTATTTACTTGTTATATATGTTTATTAGTGATTCAATATTTGTGTTTATATGAGTGGATAATATTAATTTGAACCTTGAAAAGGTAAAGTATACGATGACTTATTAGTGAACGTGGGGGTTTCGACGGATATAAAAGTGGAAGGCCCAACTTATTTTGGTAAATTTTGTTGGCCCGTGTTCAGATACTCTCTACCCTGATATTATTAAGCTATAAAAGAAGCCTCGTTATTAAACTAACTCGTGTAAGTATGTACTAGATAAAATGTTAGAAACATATTAAACCAATAATATTAAATATATCTATTCAGTATAATATATTATCCATAAATTTTAATTATGACAAATGTTAATAATATCTTTCTCATAGGAAATCATATTATATATAATAACTTAAAAAAATAAAAAAATAAAAAATAAAATATAGACATGTAATTTCCTTAATTTATATTTATTGAAATTGTTTCATGTTTCCTTATCTTATATTTATTGAAATTGTCGTAATATCTTTTCTCTTTATAATATTCTTTGTCTTTGTGTAACACATGATATTCAAAATTGATAAATAATATATAAATATATAAAAGATGGTAAGTTAGAGTTTTAAAAACAAACTTACATATACATTTATTGGGATCATATAAATAGATTGATGAACAAATTTATACAATTTATGTGTATCTCATTCATATATTTTCATGGATATAATCTTAATTCATTAATTAAATATATATTATAAATCAAGAGTTTATTTCTCACTCAAAAAATATCACCAATTAATACATTTTCGTCCAATAAGAGTTGGTTCATCAAATGACAAAACCATTGGGAGTTTTTATTTTAAACAACTCGTCCACGAAAACTCTCGAGTTTTCAATTAATTAAATTTCATCCAACGAGATTTTTTTCTCACCTACTCTGTATAATTTAAAAACTCTAAAGAATATATCAAGTGATCCAATTGGTTCAAATTTATTTTTGTCTTTATTTCTTATGCCTAACATGAAATATTTTGTTTTCGAATAACAACATTTTAACCAATTTGACTCAATTGAAATATTTCAACTTTTTACTACCGAAATATAAAACATAACTCATTTATAATCTGTTCATTAAAACTATACAAATTTTATCTCAAACACTCCAAAAATATTTAATATCTAAAACATACCATACACAACTAACCAAAATGTTTACAATAAACATTTTATCATATTACAGCGTGAACATTTTCACCATATCACCAAACATTCATCTCAAGATTCAAACAACACGCAATTCTTAAGATACAATCAAATATTGTGACAATGTCACATTCACATCTAAATCATCTACCCAGATACTATAAAAAAACATAACTAGTTTTCCCTTACCTTATTAGGACTTGTTTACTCAAACTTAAGCTCCAAAGTCAAACATGTACATAAACGTCTTTGATCAACAATCTAAACATATATTCATGTTCTTAGAAAAACCTAGGCATACAACCAATTCCAAAATTCAGTTCAAGAAAAGAAGACTTAAAAAACCTTACTCAAAACACATGGACAAAAAATGTTCTACTCTCTACTAGAATATCTAAGGTAAATTTTGATCTAACAAAAAATAGAATTTTAAAGATAAATAAGAGAAAATGTATTTTTTTTAGAATTGATGATTTTTAAAAAATAAAGATTGAATAATCTAAAAAAAAAGAATAATATACTAAATTTAGTGAACTATCTTCTCATTGATGTATTGCTTTCATCGAGATCGAAGCTCAATCACAATGTAATTTTCTTGTTTCGACTTTTTCAATTCTTTTAGGTTTCTTTTCTACTCTAAGTAAAGATATGCCCAATTTACATTTGCAAACAAATATTCCAAAACTATGTCTTTTATTAGAACTTTAATAACTATTTTTTTCTTTTATTTATAAGTTTTTTTAACTTATATGATAAAGTATTTATACTCTTGAACAAATTAATTGGGTCCTTAACCTAATTAAATAATATTATTATATGTTATATTTATTAAATATAAATTTTGTTTGACACACAAATTACATCTATTAAATATATATATATATATATATATATAAATATATTAAAAATGTATGAAATAAAAGGTAATTATTATCGAAACTAATATAGTATTTATTTATTTTATAATATTATATAAATAACTAATAATTTATTTCTCAATATTTGTATTTATTATTTTAACTAAATATTATATTAATAATATAATATTGACGTTTTTTTAGTATTTAATTTTTCTAATAATATATTTCCTATTATATTTATTAAAATAAAATATTCGTGCATAAGTAATTCATTTATTAATAATATAAATTATTTTGACATTTATTCAATAAAAATAATCACATATGATAAATCTCTTAAGTTTTATGTTAACTAATGTAGAAATCATGTAAAGGATAATTTATAACTGGTCAGTGAAAATCATGCCTTTTAGACCTTTCATTTACGAAATGTAATATATTATTTAAAAATTATAATTTTTTATTCTCAATATAGATTAAAATAATAATAATAATATTTAATTCTACCCTAGTGTTAATGACTGCAACGCGTGTAAGAAAAGAGAATGTGGTGGATATATAAAGCTGAAGAAAGTGAGGTGTTTGTTTTTGTATTGGTTGTTCCTCTCCGATGCGGTGGGGACAACTCCCATTCCTTTAATTTCCTGATTTCCCCTTATATCTGATCTCTCTGCAACTATGGATCTCTAGCATTCACCCCTCTTTCTCTCCCCTCCATGCCATGCCTCTGTCCTTACCCTTCTTCTCTTTTCCTCTATGCATTCTCAGGTATATTTTTATCTATTTTTTCCCTCAATTTCTTATATACATCTTCTTGCTTTTAAATTTTATGGTTTTTCATTTTATTTTTATGAACGTATAGAATGAACAGCGAATTTTTTTTATGCTGACTCTGATTATCATCTTATATTTGAAGGGCGATTGTTAAATTATCGAATAGATCAAATGTTTGACGCATGGGCATAGCCAGTTTTTAGATTGTGAACTAAATTCGGTCTGTAAAAAACTGCATTTGTTGTTATTATGTTTTGTTTTGTTTTAACATCAGTTGTTTTTTGTTGGACCTTTTTTTTCTGTTTTTTTTTTTTACTGTCATCTGTGTTTGGGACTGTGGTTGGAACAAATAATTTAAAGAGAGAAATTGTTTGGAAAAGTAGAGTAGTAATGTCATGCATTATTTCCTTGTTAGCTTCCTTCCTGGTTTACTAGGTGACTTTTGGGTGTAATTTGGATTTTACATTTACTTATTGAAATGAATTTTGAACAGAGATAAAATGAATTTCCTTTTGTGTTTGTTCACAATATCATGAATTCAAGAGCACCACGTGCACATGCAAAGTATTGCTTCTGACTCTAAGGTTATAGGGTGATATGTAGAAGGTTTTAGAGATGGAAGACAATAAAGAAAGTCAAATGATATCTGCTGCGGCCTTTGTAGAAGGGGGGATTCAGGACTCCTGTGATGATGCTTGCAGCATATGTCTTGAGGATTTTTGTGCAAGTGATCCTTCAACGGTAATACCCACTTCTGTGTACGTTGAAAAGCAAATACGACTTATATGAAAAATAAACTTGCTTACATATTTTTTTATCTCCTGTTTCTTTTCCAGCTCACTAATTGCAAGCATGAATTTCACCTACACTGCATTCTCGAATGGTTGGTACATAATATCCATTAATTTTTCATATGTCTGTGTCAAAATTAAGACTTCTATTTGTGTATATTTTTCTCAAATCCATCTAACACAGGTTTTACTTTTATCAATGTCCGATGTGTTAATCTCCTTCAATTTTAATTTATATTTTGAATTTCTTCTTATGCTTAAAGCTCCCCTCCTTTTTCTACCATATTCACACCAAGCTCCGTAAAATATATCCTAGAACCTTCACATTTATCTTCACCTACTGCCATGGATGCTAGTAGGTATGATTTCCAGTTCCTGCATGAAAACTTCATCTCCGATAGCTTATAGTGATGGAGCATTTTCGGAAATCATAACTTAATTGACTTCATTGGTAGTATGAATAGGAATGTTGTTACGTACCCAGAAATCACACACAGAGACACCACAAAGGCACAGATAGAATTACTGAAAGACCTCCCTATTATTAGAAATGTACACTGTATTTGAAAACAATCAAGGAAACAAGTTTTCCT
>Ga0123342_1002152_pt1 | contig 33005 bp, 19 predicted proteins | sample Turbeawhitnodule_FD_89960 | JGI IMG/M metagenome (GOLD analysis project Ga0123342, IMG submission 89960) | Root nodule microbial communities of legume samples collected from Mexico - Turtle bean Mexico white nodule | ecosystem: Host-associated > Plants > Roots > Nodule | place: Mexico: Nepantla... | reverse complement strand
TCTCTCTCTCTCTCTCTCTCTCTCTCTCTCTCTCTCTCTCTCTCTCTCTCTCTCTCTCTCTCTCTCTCTCTCTCTCTCTCTCTCTCTCTGTAGTTATCTCTCTCCTTCTCCACTCTCACTTTTATTGCTTTCTAATTCTCATATTCACCTTTCCTTTTTCTATTCTATTATTACTTCTCATAATTCGGAACACAAACACACATCTACCACCTCTCTTTTCGCACTACATTTTCTTACCTTTGACTTTTACTTTCAACGTAGACATGCTTTTTTATTTCAAATTTTGCATGCATGCATTACAAATAGTTTTCTTAAACTATAACAATAATCTATGTTTTATCTTTCAAATGATCATATGGCATTTTAAGGAAAAAAAAAATATATGGAAGAGATCAAATCGTACTAGTATATATGATGTTGAATTGTAGAAAAAAAATCGTATATTAAGTTAATTTTAATATATATAATAGGGTATAAATTAGTTTATAATATATATTTTTTAGACATAATCTTAGTGGTAAGAACTTTCTATTCAACCATTATTGTAAAACAAATTTTATAAAAGAATAATTAATTGAGTCATCATATATATAGGTGCAATTTTATTATAAAAGAATAATTGAGTCATCATATAGGTGCAATTGTAGCAATTGTAGCAAGTATAAGTCATTCTCTAAATATATCTCCAAATTTTTAAACAAGTTAGATTTCAAGAGTTTTTTTTTTTTCACACTATTAATTCCACCCAAGTATCTCTATAAGAAAAATAGAATTTTTTTATGATTGAAATTCGTGAAAAACGCTTTAAATCAGTAGGTAATTAAGTTTTTTTTTTCACAGTGTTAGATATATAATATTTTCCATTTTTTGTGTAGGAGTGTTGAAGTTATTAGTGCATTCCATTAATAACTTTCTAGGGTTGTTGTGTAAACCGTCCAACATGCTACTTTTTCAACCTTTTGTTCATTCCTTTTCTTTTATACCTTAAATAATAGCACTTTAAAAAATTGGGGATGTGAATTATTGTAGATCTTGTTCATGATTATGGATATTTTTTCGAGAGATTTCTTTATTAATATTTTAAGAGAGAAACATGAAATTAACTTATTTTCTAAAATTAATCAACTTATTTCTAAATGTAATAATGACTTTAAAGTCACATTTTAAGGTGAAATTATCTTGTTAACTGTGTAAAAATCTATTTAGAGTCTATTTTTGGATATAGCACAATTTATTAGTCAATATAATTTTAGTGAAAAAATATTTATCAATTTTATTGGTGACTAATCTTTACTAGTATACGGATTAATCATATTTAATAAAATCTCGCTTATCAATTTTTTTAATTTATAATATTTAAACCATAAAGTTTACTTAAGATACTAATTCCATTTTCAATAGTGATAGTGCAGTTAATAAGTTAAAAACATTAAATATTTATACTATTTATTAAGTAAATTATATCTTTCTTAAAAAAAAATAGTAAATGGTATAATATATGAATGCATGTTAGTTTATATCAATGAATTCATTTTCACTCAAACCAACATTGTTGATAGTGCATTTAATATGTCAAAATATTAATTATTTATTCTATTTGGTAAATGACAATCTTGCTTTAAAAAAAATGATAATAGCACATACACGGACATTGACACGAATACTGACATAACACAAATACAAAAATATGTATAATTTCTAAAATGTAGGATACGAACACTAATCTATATATTGTATAACTAAGAATTATATAAATTGACAATAAATATTTATGTGTACAAGTATGTTTTAGATTTTTTTGGAGCAGAAAGATGTTTCTTATGATTAGTTCAAAAGAATTTGTTCCTTAATTTTTTAATCATAAGTTTTTAGAAAATTATTGTATTTATCCTTTTTAAAACTGTATTAGAGCTATGTTAGAATTATCATAAATCCAACAAATATTTTTTGAATCGAACACTTTACCGATAAGTGTCCTACGAGTATCGACACCGATACGTGTGTCGATCGACACGAACACGTCATTTAAGGAAAGTGTCTGAGCCTCATCTACATCAATGAATGTCAATTTATATTAATGAAAAATTTGAAATAATTGGTGTAAAAAACTAATGAACTTGAGAAGATATTTAAAAAATCATTGCAAGCAATAAAATAAAATAACTTGTAAATATATTATGTTTAGTTGAAGTATCGATTACATATAGTTAATAAATCTTGATCGATTTAAGTTTAGTTAAAAATTAATTAGACAAAAATAATTATTATAAAAATAAACTAATTTATTATTATTTTATTATTATATATATAATACAGCATTATTAGATTAAATGATAGTGTGCAAAAATATACACATTTTTATACCCTTTAAATTAATTTATATAATTTTTAATATAGGCTAAATTTCTTTAACTATTTGCAGTTCAATTGCAAGTTTAATCTCTATTAATGGTCGATGTAAAAATATTCATTGTCAAACAATCAAAGAAAATGCTGGATATGACTTAAAAAAAAACCTGTCCTTGCAAGACAAAATATAATTGGATAACAAAGTACACATATTTTACATTGTTAATGCAAATCAAGTTCAAGTATACAATTAAATGTAAGAAACTAACATTTAAAACCTAAGAGCACATTGAACCTATTTTATATAGATTTTTAATTTTAGAACCTGAAAAGAAAAGTTCAAGTTAGGGAAATAATTTAGCACAGAAAACGTGATTAAGCATTTGTTTCATTCATGTTTCTTAACAAGATAGGTTTTCATGCAATTTGCTAATTGAGGATAGTCTTCAAGTAGTTGTTGCTTTGAAAGAGTCTCATCCTCATTCTGTGGGGTCCACATCACCTTCCCAGCCTGTAAGAAAATTGAACTTGTTGTGATTACTGTTGAAGAAATGACACTGATTAAAGTATAGAAATGGATTAATTTGATGACTGATGTCTTACCAATAATTTGCTTGAGAGAACGGTTCTAAGCTTTTGTAAGGCCTTCTTCATATCTTCATCTCCGTATATGGTAGGAAGCTTATGTGCTCCTTTAGCAGCTACCAAGATGGTTATCTGGTACAGATACGTCAGAAGTATAAGAACAAACAATGCAATTTTTTTCATTTTTGGATTTTCAACTTTAACTAGAAAATGGGTTTTTCAATATGCATGTTCTGGATTCAGTTTTTTCAATCCAAACATAAAATGTGCGATGAGACAATTAGGAATGAGTAAGATCTTGAAATATTTTCCTCTTCTGCTATACGAGTGGATAGTGCTTACAAATTAAACTTAGGAATGAGTTACAGTTAAAAATATTTTCAACATAAAAGTGAACTGATGTATCCAATGTGAATAGTGAAATCCTCCACTTGTGCCAACCTATTTGTTAGATGATATTAAGCAAGTAAGGATGAAAAATTTGTGGAACTGAAGCACTTGAATATTTTATGCTTAACTTACGAGTGAAATTAAAGTTTATGCTGGTATACAAACATAATACTAATTAGGAATAATACATGCAGAAAGAGATCATACCATACCACTATGTACTCGTTGCCAAACCCGTTCAGAAGTTTCTCTTCTTCAAATATATTTCTTTCCTCTTTAATATCTTTTCCATCAAACTGCAATAGAATATTAGTTGTTTATATCTCTATTGGTGATATTAGATGCAAAACTAAGATTTTCCTTACAGCTGACATTGAAGTAGATAACACTTTTTTTGCAAAGTTGCATCACAATAACCACTTTGCATGTGGATTCCAAGAAATTGAAGTATATTTTAGACTAGCTTTTTAATAATCAGACCATACCATTGAGTTTTCATTGTTTAGCTCATCACTCTGGGTGCTTGTGTTTCTCTTTTCTGCTTTGTTCAAATTAACTAATGTTTCCTCATCAAATTTCTTCCTTTCTTCATTTGATAGTTGATAATAGCATTTCTCCCCATCATCTTTACTCTGCTTTAGATCCACCTGCCAAAGATGGTTCATTAGAGATTACCTCTTAACAGTCACAATTTCCTAGCTACATAAAATTTGGATGCATATATTTTAACTAAAAACCCAACAACTGCTAGCTATACAAAACTTGATGGTTTGGTCCAGTACAAAGAACTGAACCGAAGTTGATAACTGTTTGCGAAAACTCAATCATTTTCAAGAAATGCTTCAGTTTGTTCTATGAAAAAGGTTGGGCTTGTTTTTTAATGGAAAAAAGGTTCGGTTAGGCTCTCAATCAATTTGATTCAATTCAATTCTTTCGAGTGCCTCTAATTTGTTTATGGTTTGGTTCAACACAAAGAATTGAACCGAAGCAGTAAATGATTCTTCAGAATTGAACTGAATTATTTTTAAAAATGGTCAGGTTCAATCTTCTATAAAAATGATTCAATTTTTATGCTTCGGTTTGGTTTAATTTGTTTAAAACTCCTGCTTATAACCAACACCTACTATTGAAATTTGGCCGTGGGAGAAGGAATGGACTTACAAATGAATATCCTGCTGTACAGTGACCGAGATGTCCAACCAAACAATGTATTGTGTCTGTTACATGTTAAATACTAAGTACATCAAATACAGATCCTTGTATAGATAAAGAAATGTTCAATGTTAGCCAAATCATAGAAAAAATATAAATACACAGCCTCAATAACTTTGACACTCGATTGTAATTATAACCATAGTTTGTAGAATTCCAGACAAGAAACTTCTTAGGTGCCCACTAACATCACAAAAGACATTTCCTAGGAGCACAAGAGCACCTTACTCACCCCTCAGTCATATTCATGTACATGTTTTTCACTCCTTCTAATCACAGTAGTTTCTAATCTACCTTATTTTATGAATACCTATACACTGAGTTAATTTGCTTCTTAGGGACGTGCAAGAAGCATTATTCCCAAAATATCAGTGCTTATAAAGTTTATCAGCTACAACCAGTAACCATGGCTAAGGAGGATTCCTCAAGAAAAATGCAACCTCCCTCCATCAAATCCACACCAACTGATAAAAAAAACATAACACTACCTATTTTCACATAGGTTCAACAAAACCATATAAAAATGTAACAAGAAATTCATGAAACTACCTGTCAATAGATATGTCAACCCATCCCGAGACGATATATCTGCAATTTCTGCAATCCTAGTTAGATCCCTTTGTATTGAGCTTCCCTTCCCACCCGACATTGCAACCTACACAAGACACAACAAAATAAAACTAAAAATAAACTCAAAACAAAAAACATGCGGACCAATAACTATCATAATGCATGCACTCTCAAACTTCATAACAATATTAGTTCAAGCCAAAAATATCAAACTAATAAGTGAGAACACAAGAGGGAACACAAAAACAAGCATTATCCTAAATCTAAATTCCATCAAACATTTCTACATTCTCAGTAAAACTCATTATTAGTCATTGGAAGTAGTTGAAGAAGGATAAGATCAACACAAGTTACCAACCTGAAGCTTGAGCACAGTAACTGAATTACCGTTCTTGTTTTTATAGAATCCAAACAAAAACATAGCCAACATGAAAAATAGAAACAAGAGAGGCACTCCAGCGTGACCTCCCTTCGCATGCTCAGTGTCATGAGAAGAATCACGATGATGCATCATTCTGTATGACTCTGAATCCCTAGTGTAAAAGTCTGAGGATGATGAATCAGAATCAGAATCAGAATCGAAGAAACTTCCTCCCACCACACCTCCGGAGGAAGCCGAAGCCATGTTAAGGGTGCAAGCCAACAACAACAAGACAAACGATGCAACAGCACTAGCAGCAACATATCTTCTCAACAAGGCCATTTGTCTTTCTAATACCATACAAATTGAATCAAGTCCTGCATTAATTAAATATGTTCAGAGCAAGAACTTTCTAATTCTGCACGCAATCACATCAAATATTAATCCTAATGAATAAAAATGAGGAAAAATGATGCCCTATGAAGGGATGTGTCCAAGATTGAGGATCTCAAACCCTTTCAATTCCGACAATTAATAGTCAGATAATCTCAAACAAATGTCAAACGCAATAGTAGTGGAAGCAATTATCATATGCCCATCAACTCATCTTATATACATATAGATAGAATATAATTAGTGAGAATATAAATTGAAAATGCAATAATTTGTATACAATTCATAATCATATGGAATCTATTACATATATGAACACGAGATGAAAAGTAAATGAATAGATTTCATCACTTTACAACATTATCACAATACTTTACCCAATGTCTAGTTTTCTACACACCTTAAGTTTGTAGAAGAAGAATAATCATAAACAACCAATCTGAAGAATTGTGTTTGTGGGAATAAATATGAGAATTGAAACTCTGATTTCAATTATTAAGAAAAAGGCATAATTTAAGGTCACAAAATACTTGGATGGTCAATGGCGGTGAAGAGAAGAAAGGTACAAGAATTGATGAAGAACAAAACGCGAAAGGCTGTGCCGTTTTAAGCCGAAGGAGAAATAGAAATATTGGGCCGGTCCAGGAAGTACCGGTACCCGACCCGGATCCGTTTGAAGAGAAACATTTTCACTTTTATGGTTCTTTTCTTTGACAAGAGAGAGAAAGTGTTGAGTTTTGAAAGTGTGAGAGAGAGAACAGCGATGGCAAGGCGAGGCGAGAATCGGAACGAGTCGTGGTTGACTCGGGCGGTTGTGGCGGTCTTCGCCTTCGTGAGACACGCTGAGTTTGAGATCCTCTTCTTTCTTTTCTTCTTCATTGCTTATCTTCTCTTCAAAGACATCGTGAGTTTCCATTCTAACCTTCTTCTCTCTCCTTTCTCGCCACCCATTTCTGCAATTTCCTCAAATTTTCGTTATTTTCTATGTGGTTAAATTGTCTTTGGTTTCATATTTTGACCATGAAATCAAAATTAGCTCAAATTGTGACCTTTGGATCTCAATTTTGTTTCGAATTCAATTTTTATGCATGATTAGTGATCAATCCATTGCTGTTATTGATTTTTTTTGTAATTAACTAAATTATGATTCTCGTGACTGAATTATTTGACTAAATTTTTACCATATCGGTGTTGTATCCTTGATACATTATATAAAAGGGTTATTGTCCTTCGTACTTATTTATGGAGTTCTCTGAATAGATGCACATGCGTGGAAGAGATCTGCGGAATTTATTTGAGCTTGTAAAGTTGTGCTTAGCTTGTTTTAGCAAGTTTATTGGCGAAAATTTTCTTTTAAGCTTATTTCCACAAGTTTTATGGTCAAATTTAAGATACAAATCCTCATGTGAAGAGAGTTTATTGAATAAGTGCTTTTAACTAGGCTAGTTAGCTGAATGCATTCCTAAATGATTGGCAGCATGGCATTTTTCTCCATCTGAACTCCATTTCCCACTACCCCTGCTCCATTGATCGCATGTTCTGTGTTTTTTGCCATTGAGTTATAATTTCTAACAATAACTGTTTGCTTCAATTGCAGACATCAAGACCTGAATACAATCAACTGTTTGTAAAGAAGCCTGGTGGACCAGAATTTTGGCCTTTTTAGAAGAGTTTATGTTTGGTCTGGTTGGATGTCTTTGTCCATAGAGGTATTCTTAGTACGCCATGCAATGATTTGTGGATTTCCCTTTTGTATTTGTATCTAAATGTAACTTCATAGGTAAAACATGTGAAACTATAAAATTTGTACAATTTTCTGTTCAAGTTAGTTATAGCAAAATCAAGTATAAAGGTTTGTTTTTATATTGCTGTCTCTTTATATCTACTTTCTTTTTCATTCAATATCTCCTTCCCCTAGCCTAGGATGGAAGTGTTGTGACCAACAATCTCAAATCTGGTTTATGGTACTTCATATGTTCCTTAATCCTTCTTATTTTGGATTAGATGACTCATCTTGAAGTTTGTTCTGTTTCTTCAACGTATGAGTTTCATCGTTTTCTAGTTTCATCTAAAGTAGAATTCGAAAGATTACTTTTGATTTTTAGGGCCAGTAATCGAACCATTAAATCTTTGCTTGTAAGTTTATGTTAACCATTTTCCCTACCATTATCTATCTATTAAAAACTTAATCTAGAATGTATTCTTATAAAAATTGTCTACCTAACAACTTAATAATGGAGATTTGTTGTAAGAAATTTTCATTACCGTTTGTTTGTTTATCCAAGTTGAAGAAGCAACTTCAAATTCTCTTTTGTAATAGATTTTTATCATTATTTATTAGTTTATCTTATCCTGACGAAGCAAGAGCCCTCCTTTGCTATGAACAAATGATTTCAATCTGTATATGAGAGGAGGTTTTGGTGCTGCTTTTCATTTTAATAGCAAACCATAGAAGGTATTAATTGTAGGTTTTTTCTTAGATGACTCCTTCTCCAAAAGACAACAAATACTTCAGTCCGATTCTGAGATGGGCAAATGCAAATAGTTCATACTAATCCATACCACTTAACTAAGACTTGTTCGAACAAAATGTTTCTTGTAACAAGTTAAACTGGATATAAGATTTATTTTAATTTCTCATTGTTGAGTATGATTTTTTTGTGGGTCGAGTACGACTACATATTTTTTATTTATTATTTCATATTAGTATAGTGTTGTTGATTATTGGAAATTAATAAAATTGTAAGACAAATTAATTAATTTGTGATCAAACTACCATAACATCACTTATGAATTAGTAGTATTTTGTTTTCACTTCTATACTTATGGATACACAAGTCTAATTTATTTCATATATTACTTTAATCTTTTTAATTTTATTTCATATCATACTTTAATTATTTTAACAGTATGTTTTCTTCTTTACTTTACTTGCTATAAATAAATAAAAAAGTTCACATTATTTTGCTTACAATTTGAAGAGATGAAATGTTTTCTTCTTTACTTTCAGTAACTAAAAAAAATCACATGATTTTGACAATTAGAAGAGATGAAAAAAATTTCAATGATCTTATTAAGTTTTTTTTTCTATTTTTTTCTGTATGTGTGGATTAGAAATTATGCAGATTAAGACACATAAAATAGTTTACAAATTTATATAAGTCAATCTGACAGGATTTACTTTTGATAAGTCAATTATGAAATGAGTCAAATTGAAATTGATAAACTGAGATTACCACAAATAATGTTAAAAATGCAATAGTTTGGACATTATATACTGTATTCTGCATAGCATAAATCTAACAAACTATTATTGAAACAAAATATTTAATTGATAGACTTGTTAATAATTTATGAATTATATTGTCCATTATTGAATGATATTTTATTATATTGGTCATTCAGTTCAAACATGAATCACGTCAAAACATAATTTGGATACATGACCAATTAATATAAGTATCTATAATCCTTAAAAAAATTATAAATAAATGAGGAGAAAAAAAGTAATGATTATTTCACTATAATACAATGTAATTTAGACATATTCTCATAAACATTAAAATGTATTTATTCATGAGATATTAAGAGTTGATAGAGAAAATCCGTTCTTGTTTAACTAAATAAGAAGATTAATAATTTAATGTTATTAATTACGTGATTAGAAGAATAGTTAAATAATACGATTTTTTTTCTTACATAAATTTTATCCCTTTGAAAAATAGTGGGATATATTTTTTTTTCTCCTATCTCTATTTTTCATTTTTCTCCTATTTTACTCTTTATTCCTTTTCAACATGTATATCTCTTCCATCTATCAAACAAAACACTAAATCTAATATTTCTATTTTTATTCGCTATATTTTTTCCTTTCTTATAATTTTTTTACTCTTTACTATCTATCAAACACATCAAATTGCGTAGTAATGAATTACCAATTAATTTGTTATTGGAATCTACAATTTTCTTCTTCTGCAAACTTTGAAAAAACTTAATTTATCCTCATATATATTTTTAAAAAAGGTAATGTCATTGAATAAATTAACTATTTCCATTTTCTATGATTTAGTCAATAAACTTTATTAAAATTGAAAAGAATTAAAGCAGTTTTGTACTCTAGAAAGATGAAAAATCAAGTTTTCAAAGACAGAAAAGATGAAAAATCAAAAGCAGTTTTTTTTTTATAATTTCATAAAGGGTAATTTAATTTATAGTTAATTACTATTTGACTTGTTATTGGAAACTACACCTTTAGGAAACTCACACCATATCACCTTCTTCGTCTTTAGTTTTTTTCATTATTTTCTTATCTTTTCCCTTTCCCTCTCTTCTTCTCCGTCACACCAATATCTCTTCCCATTTTCTCTTCCAATTTCAATTTCTCGTCCCTCATGGCCCGTCTGGCGATCTTCACGGTTTTCCTAGTCGCCGTCATCCTCACCCTCTCCGCCACCTCCGCGACGGCGCGTCCCTGCAGGACCTTCATAATCTCCTCATACTCCTTCCGCAACCCTAACTCCAACACCTTCGCAACCATCACCGAGATCCGATCCTTCACCCCTCTCTTCATCACCGACAAACCCTCTTCCTACGACGTTTTCTTCCCCCACGCGCTCCCTCAACCGGAGCGCGTCAACCCACGCGCACCTCTAGGGTTTGCCTCCGCGTACGACTTCACCTCCCTACGCGACCGCACCAAGGACATCCTTAGCGTCGCCCTCGCACTCCTTTTCGGCGTAGGTTGCGGTGCCCTCACGGCCGCCACCATGTACCTCGTCTGGTCTGTCTTCTCCACGCGCCACCGCGCCGCGGCCTACGACGACTTCTCCTCAGACGAAGAGATCGAGTCCCCCAAGAAGTTAGGATACGTGAAGATTCCGGCCACCGAGACCGTTGCCGCCGCTCCAACGCTTGCCAAGGGCTCAGTATAAAAACCCTGAATGTTGAGATTGGGTATATCTCTTGGTAACCGTGTGGGTGATGTTGATTGTTAATAATTATAGGTGAATTTAACAGAGAAAGTGTCGAATGCTGCAAACTTTGGCCATGTATTTGTGTCTGGTTCTTCTATGTTACATGTTTACTTTTGAATTTGGTGTATTTCCGTTGTTTTAGTTCTAATTGGCGAACCATGGTGTTTATGGCGTTAATTATTACCTTGGATATGGAACTAGTCGTGATATATAGTAGTATTTATGTATTTACTCACGGGTTTTATTTGGAAGCTTTGTTTTTAATCATTATGTTTTATGTAGGTTCTGCTGATTTCTGATTACTTTGTCTCAATTTTGGGTGTCTCTGGGTGAATGTTTGCATAATTGACCCAGGTTGAGTTCTTCTATGATTGATTTTGAATGAAATTGATTCTGTTTGTTATTGATTTTGGGGTGAAATCTGGGGAAAGGGTTTTAAATCTGATTCTAATGTGCTATGGTATAATATTGTTGAGTTAATGTGATTTTAAATGGCTCAACCCGAGCTAATGGTATTTCAATGTCATTTTGGATGACTAAACGAGAATATGTTACTTGTCTGGTGGAAATGTTTTAATTCTGTGTAGAGGATTTGGTCAGATCTGGTATAATATTCTTGAGTTAAAATGGTGCATTGGTCACTGTTCTTAATTGGGTTGCTCTTGTTTTCTTCCGTGAGCTTCTTCTGCATTATTTTGCATCCATTGAATGATTTTTTATCTTGTATTTTTGTATTAATATTGTTGAAATCATGGAGTTTCTAAATTATGATGTATCTTGTGAATGTTGACTCTTGTTGGTAGTGCTAGACAATTGAATTTTCAAAATCAATTCACTCAGGAGAATTTGCACATTGGGGCTTAAGTTAATACTTTGTCCTGAGTATTTGCACCAAGTTAGATTACAAGATGATAATGTTTGGTAAGAAGGATTGTAGATTGATTGCGGTAGTATTTTTGCCTTCCATGTATCCAGTTTTGCTGAATAGTTTGTCAATATCAACAGCATCTTGAAAATAATGCAAGCAATATTTATTTTAGTTTTGGTTATATTGTAGTTATGAGGAAAACTGCAGCCTTGTATAATGTTATTGTTGTTGTTCTGTTCTTTTCAACAGTATAGGAAATCAGTGAAGTCTTGGGTTTGGAAGGTTTTTGTAGTTGATATTTGGTTTTCTGCAGACTTGGAATTAAAAGCTGCAATGATATAATTTTATGTGCTATACTTTGTTTGGATGAGTCAGAAAAGGAAAGAAGTGAATTTGAGGGAAAAGTTAAATTGATTGAATTATATAAAGGTGATTGAAAATAACTGAAAATATTGTAATAATAAAAAAAATAGAGAAGGATATTCATAATTGGTCATAAATTATCATGTTCTTGATTTTCGAACAAACTTATTTAGAATATATGAAATATAATTGATTATGATTATAAACATGATCGGTTATGATTACGTTCGGAAACATGATTGATAAGGAGAAGGACTGCAAATCTACCAAAGAGGCTTTTAAAGATAAAATTGCTACTTCTTTCGGGACGATCTTTGAAGAGGCGATGAACTTCTCTCTCATGAATCCTTATAAAATTGTAGTGAAAGGAAAGTTGGTTGAAGAACATTTTCTTTGTTTTTTATTTTTCTTTTTTTGTTTTCCTTAACACTCAGTTTGATCAATGTAATCTTTTATATATTGTGCACAATGTATTAATTTTCTCTTAATTCCTACTTATTTACTTTCTTTAAATGTGCGTTTTTGCTAACCATAAAATATAAAAAATCTTAAGAAACATTGATAACTTAACAAAATTTCTTGTACGATTATGCAACTATTATTTTGATCAGCGTGTTAAGAGAATTTTTATGATAGTTATTTGTTATATGATATGAGCTAAGTTTTACAAATCAAGGATAGCTATAACTGAGATAAATAGTTAAACTTACTTCTATCTAAAGTCGTTCAAGTAGAATGGTCAATTTTAGTTTAGTCTAAGACTGAACTCTTATTTGTGTTAGAGTCGTTCAGGTGAAATGGTCAACCTTAAATCGATCTAAGGTTAAATTCTAATCGTGTTAAAGTTGTTTAAGTAGAACGGTCAAGACTTAGAGTTATTCAAGTAGAATAATCACCCTTAGTTTTGTCCTCCATAAATCATTATTTGAGCTAAAAAAAACTCGAAGATGGACTTTAGGATCCATAGACCCCACGAAATAAGTGATAGTTGGCAACATGTAACATGGTGACACTAGTTTGACTAGGATCTTTTGATAGAAAGGTTGGGTGTCAAGTGGAAACTATGATGGAATCTGACTTCATCTTTCTCTGGTGTAGTGTTTGTTGTAACTCGATATTAGTTTTATTTACTTCTTCATGGACTTTCATGACCTCTTCGAGTTGTCAAAAATTTCCTTTCGATTTATTTTTCTCCACTCTTCGTCGGGCCTCATTGTTCCCTCCCTACAAGTTTTCCATAATTTGAATGAAGGATTTGCTAGGGGGTAGAGGTGTATTTTTGACGACTTCTGGTTGGACTGTCTGTCTGTGATTCCTCATTGATAGATAACAAAGATTGAAGTGACTCAAAATAAAGAAAAGTAAAGGGTTAAATTACAGTAACTTTCTAAGGTTTTGTTAAACTATTTCTTAATTGAAAATTTGCAGCAACATTAATTACACTAATCACTTCTACGATTTTGTTAAATTATTTCTTACTTTTTTCATATTTACAGCAACTTTCTTTACAAGGATTCACATTTCAATACTTTTCATGCATTTAAGATTAATGCAAAAAAAAAAAGGTTTAGTTAAACGATTTTTAAATAATTAATAGAGATAAGTATTAAGACCAAAAAATAGATGTTCATATAATTTTGCAGAACTTCAAAGATGTTTATCTATTGTTTAATTCCCTGTTAACAACTTATTATCAGTCATCATTCCCGCTAACTTTCGTATAAAAACTTTAGTACCCAAAAATTGCATTTGCATAATCCAAACCCGAATACAGAAAAATGTTTAGTTACTACATTTTATCACAAATCCACCGATAAAATAGAGCCAGTAAGAATTGCGTAGGGAGCAACTAATTAGAAAAAATATATATTAAAAGGTTCAAATATTTGTAAGAAACTCAACCCTGCAAAAACTCTATGTTGCAACAACATGGTAACATTTAAGAGACATCTCAATGGTTTATGGTAGGTGATGATTTTGATGACAATATAGTAAAATAGTAAAATGCTAATACAAATGCCATTGTAGAATACAGAGACAGTTCAAGCATAACAGCCTTCTCTTTCCTATCTAGAGTACATTAGTTCATGCAAGAGTTTAATAAAATATTATGCTAAAATAGCAGCAACACTAACTCTAGCTTGCAGTGCCCCATGTTCAAATTGGCACACAAGCATGTCCTAAGTTTTTTTATCATAAATATATATTTTTCCAATGCTGATAGAAACAATAAAAGGTGGTGAAATGGGGGAACTGATCCTACACAACATATTCCAACCATAGTAATAAACATGCACAGAAATTCTCTAGACCATGGAGCCCAGAGGAATGCATGTTTCAATTATCTCAGTAATCAAGTGAGCCAATTGATGGTGGTCCAGAAACAATGTCCTGAGACTCAGCACCAGTGCCATTTAGCCTTTGTCCTGAACCTAGAGCAAGGGATTCCACCGCTTGTTCCCCCATTTTCTGAATGTCTTCAGGTGAAAGTATTTTGATATACCAAACATTATTGACGAATGATCTACAATGTAAAACACACACCATTGAAGAAAGTGTTAATAAAAAGCCAAGTGAAAAAATTTAGCATAGCATGCTTTTTAATTAAGAAAAAAGGGATGAAATATTTCAATCACAATGCTAGCTCATTGAGTAAAAAACTAGCACAATTGAAACTGGTACTTACTCCCACGGATCGTCTCCAAGGAGAAGAACATCATTCTCCCTGTCAACGAACACAAGCTGCCAGCCTGATCTAGGAGGGTCTTCCAACTTTCCCTCAATTCCAAACATCTGAGCAAACTCCTCGCGCAGTTCATGATAGCTGCTGAACCGAGATATGTCAAGTGAGCGCCCAACTGACCCTGATTTGTATACCTGTTAAATGATAAGATTAAAAACTTGTTTAAATATAAATAAGGGCTGAAAAGGCCACAGGATACTTGAAAATCCTACCTTCACAAAGGTTTGAGTCTGGTTTTGCGGGTCAACATGCCCTGCACTTTGCAACAACTCTGATGAATCTTGCATGCAACCAAATAGAGAACCCTGGAAACCAGACTCCCCTAATGGCATTGTTGATGAATTAGTATCCGCAGATGAGGTACTGTAACCAGGGACTGTGGTCGGAAGAAGAAGGCCAGATGAATCGATATTGACACCAAAGAGTGTAGAATTTTGGGTATCTGAGTTAAGATGTGGTAGCACCATTGCAGAATCTTTTCCAGAATATTGCACAGTGCTTCCATAAGCATTGACCTGCATAGGTGCATACTTTTGAGTCCATTGCTGTTGAGGTAACTGTTCACTGAGCAAAGACGGACCACTCCTTGATAAATTCAAGAGATTTGCACTTCCTTCTGGACAAAGTGAACTAAGCATGTTTTGTCCGGGGGAAACTGAAGCAGGGAACTTCATGCTCGAATCCAAGAAATCTGGTTTTGAATATGATGGTGAAGGAACACCAGAGTGTTGTCTCTGAGGGAGCTGATCACTTGGAATTAAGAGCGGGTCTTGAAAAGAATGTTGCTGCTGTTGTGCTTGGACTTCTTGATTGTTGTGTGGTTTCTGAAGTAGGTGCTGAGAGAGGTTCTCTGTCAATACATGGGCCTGTGGCTGCAGCATGTTAGAAGACACAGATTGTTGAATTGATTGCTGTGGCTGAAGTTGCAAAGGAGAACTGCTGTTTCCTGATTGCTGAAGATAGTGGAAAGGCTGTTGAAAATTCATCATTTGTTGCTTCATGAGATATCCACTACCTAGATTCTGCAAACCAGCTGCCAACATGGCTTGGTACTGTTGATTCTGATCACTTCCTAGTAAAGTGGGATCCATTCTCTGCTGCATCCAGGGCAACATACCACCTCCTTGAAAATTTAGGGAATTGAGACCTTGGTCTCCAGGTCCACCCCTCAGCCACATCAGCCCATTACTTGCTTCATCTCTACTACCATCTGTAACAAGATTTAGTAAAAAAAGGACACAAAAGTAGCAGCTCAAAACAACCGAGCTCACGACACCGAAAGTTGGATCAAGTGACTAACAGAACAAAATTTAATCATCAGGTATATATATATATATATATATGCACACAAACGTGAGAGTGGGAAAAATATGAAAGCTAGAAAACTAATTTGGCTAACTTGATTTCCATTTATAATATATTATCATAATTTGAACATTTATTAACATAGATACAACATTTTATCGCAAAAATATAAAAAAATAAATTAAAAACCACATTATGCTTGGACAGAACGTTGACACTATTGAAAATGCAAAATTTCCCCATTAATGCGTGGAGGGAGGAAGAAAAAGTTAAAAATAAATTTAAATGTTTATCAAATTTGTTCAGTTCAAACCTAACAGCGTAGAGAAAAAGAACTAAGTATATTTTAGGCTGTCTCAGTTTGTTTAAGCATTTAATAATCCATAAGTTTTGAATAGATAAGATCCAAAAAAGGATAGGATGTGTCTTGGATATGTAACTCAATATAAACAATACAGATAAGCACATGGAACCAAAATGCCATATTTAGGATACTTGCTTTTTAGATCACTAGGAATAATTTCATTTTTCTCCAAAATTTGAAAATTTCAGTTATATAATCTACAACGCCAATTCATGCCCCATCAAAGTCCCAAAAAAAAGGATTTCTTCACTGTTTTGGGAGGATACTTATTCATGCACCTTGCCATCCCCCTTTTGGAGATAAAAAAAAATGAAGTCGTGTCTCACTAACAATCTAGTGGGTAATTAGAACAAAATCTATAAATAAAATAAAGCATTAAGAGAATAAAAATACCATGCAGAGATGAGGAGCCAGGATGCCATGGACGTTTCAGTCTAAGGGGAAATAATGACGGATACATAGGGAATGTTGTTAATGGCTCAATTTCCCACAGAGACACTCGTGGTTGTCTCTCCCCAGCTGTTGATTCATCCCAACCAACCTAGCACAGCAGAAAAAAAATCAAGCAATAGCTTTTGTTTTAAAACATCTAATGAAATCAATTACTGATACTTTTAAAATGCTATTGCCATAGTGAAGTTTTTGGTACGATCACAAATGAAATGACCATATAGTTTTAGGTTTTAGGGTTTAGGGTAACATTCCCTTATTTATCTAGTAGTAATAGTAGTAGTAGTAATAAAAGGAATCAGAACAAAAGCACATGATAAGAGAAAATGAGAAATAAAAGATAGATTTGAATCTTTAGCTCCCTTCCCTGTGTATCAATCAAGCAACACGAATCTACAATGGCTTTTCAAAAACAAATTAAGTTGTTCATAGCGTTAACTGACACTTTTCTTAATTGAACCTTCATTTGTTAAAGTCGTACATAAGCCTTTGATTAATAGTATAGTTATTTTTTCTTTCATTTAATGGTGGATAGGGTAGGAGGAACCACAGATATTAATTTCAATGTTCAACATAAGCTCTGGTGCATCGAAGGGTTATTTCAGGTGATAGATGAAGATAAAGGGAAACTAATACTACAAAAAAGATGAAGGCGATATTACAGACACTGCAATAAAACTTATGGTTTGATAAGAAGGAAATATCAAGTTATATGAAACAGGATTATATACTACAATTAAATCTGGTCAAATGTCTAAAATGACTGTATCCTCATGCAGAGTATATAACAAAGGAGCATAATTGTGGATCAGTAATTATTGCTATATAGTCTTTTGACTACAGTGCAATGTGTTCTTCCTTACCTTGACAGAGCGCCAATGAGAATTCGGCCACCGAACAGAATCCAAATCACTTATGCCAGTTATTGTACCCATATACCTTCCAAAACAAAGATGACATATTGTTAAGTAAAGGAGGCAATTGTATGGCATAGCATTACCAGAGGATAATATTTTTCCACTGGTCTCCACTGTCTTCAGATTAAAATCCAGGTTTTTTTGGCTCATATACCAAAATAAAGATAATAATGGTAATTAAAAGTAAACTTAAAGGCAACACAGTACAGTTCCAGACTTCCCAAATTTAGCAACTGCTCTAAAGTTTTTTCTCTCACATTCTCTTAGGGCTAGCCAACTATGCATTTGACCTATATGATATTGCTCACCGTGTCATTTGCTACACATCTTTATTAACTGGGCAAGACTCAAATTACAGACTAGTTCACCAAGAAACTTGCATCTATCTATACTATACATCCATACAACATATCAACCTCATTATAAGCAAAGGCAAGCTACTACTATCTTTGTTTATTTAAGAGGCACAGGTTCTGTATCATAAGTATGTCTATCTCTGAAAAATACAACTAACTGGTCTAAGAGGCAGAAGAAATGTCTCGATTTTCAAGAGCAAAAATACTAATGGTTGCTTAAGGAAAAATAAAAACTACTGATGTGTGCAAGTACCTGCGGACACCTGACTCTTCAGTCTCGAAAAGCATCCTGAAACGCATACCAACAGAAATACGTGTATGGTACACAGCTTTGATATATTTTGAAAGTGGTATGACGAACTCAGATGGACTAGCCCTGCCAATGATGTAACTATTAAAAAAAAGCATTATGATTACTTGAAAAAGAATTTCATGAGTAGAAACTTAGACAACATTTACAACCTTGGATTATAAAACACGGTAAAACAGCTATTAGTGGCTGCAGCATGGGCAGCAGCTGCAAGAAGTCCAATGTGCATGCTATCACTGGATAGAACTGATGATGGCATTACAGTTTGTGGTCTATTGGCACGACGTATTCCCAAAAGAAGCTGATTCTTCTCATTCCTAAATGTAAAAATACATAGGAAAAGCAAAAAAGAATCAATCTCCAACATTCACGGGGGCAAGAAATATCGCTTAAAGAGGTTAAAGTACCATATGAAAAGCACAGAATCTCCGGCCACGAGTCTCTTGGCACTAACAAAAATACTCCAGCCTGTAGTAAGAAGGTGTCGTTTTGGCTGTCCTGAAATAATATGAATGCAACATATCGTGTGCTTGTGATCATGTATGAGTAGTAAAATTAATAATGAGACTAGTACACATCTCCAATTTTAACAACTGCGTGCTTAAAGTTTAATGCTACTGTTAAAGTAGAATGAATGACTCAAACCAAAAAATAAACAGGCAAATTCATGGCATAAATATAGGAAACGAAAAAATAAATCATTACTGCATTTACTGGCCCATTTTTCTCTTGCATGGAACAACTAGCAATTACCAAAATACTAAGAAGAGGATTGACATGTGATCATAACAGTTGTATTGATACAGTTGACAGTTTGCATGCACATCAGTTAAACTTGTGAAAAATATAGAAGAAAAAATCTAGCAAGTTGTAACAAAAACCTATCTAACACGAGTACAAACAGGTGGATTCCCATTTCTTATGCCACTTATGATAGGCTACACTAATCTGTACCTCCTTGTACTCTTACAATGTTTTTAAATAGGTCCCCCTTATAGTTAAAAAATTATAAAGGAGTAATTGTAATTTCAAACATTTTAAATTGAGTCTTTGTAGGGGCCTGACATAATCTAGATCAGGGACCACATTGCAGTTTATATAACATACAAAAACTTATTTGAAAACTACTGAAAACAAGTATAGGTACTTTTCAGATTAAAAAATATTAAGATCTGCTAGAGAGTGATGACTACTAAAGTGCCTTACCCCAAAGTCTAATGCAGAGTACCTAACAAGATCATACACTTGAATCAATAAAGAACTAGAATCCTACCCCGAAAAATATGCCGAAATTTCCATTCAACATCATGGAGATCCCTGGCAATCAGTTCCTGAGCCGGTGGCTGCTGTGAGAAATCCTGTATGGCGCACAGATATAAGATAAATGCATCTATAACCAACCAGAGCCAAACACAAAGGTAAAATATGAACCCTACCAGTGGAGGGAAAACTTTCTCAGCAGCACGACGAGGAACAGAGAATCCTCCATGTGTACTAGTATCACTGGCTGTTAACGTCTTGCAAAAATAATTTGATGGCTGCTTACTAGGAATGCCCAATTCCATAGGAAGAAATGTATCTTTCTGCTCTTGCTACATCCAAATTTAAAAAAAGAAAGCTCAGTTGCGGAACCATAGAGGTTCATAACACATACACTGAACTCATCAAAGAACAACATGATACCGGAGTCAATGGCTGCAATGTCATTTGAGCATACACTTCATCCGTTTCAACATCTGCCTGAAAATTAATACATGTGCAGTTCACTGAGGTTACTCTTAAGAGCAAGCAGCCATACCTCAGTCATCAAACATATCTAAAAGGAAAAACATAGTTTACCCACATGCATTGTGACATTGTGTAGTTGACAAATTAACTGGGGTGGCAAGCTAGGGTAATTGGGAATGTGTCCATCAATTTCTCTGTTAGTTGTGGCAGCAACCTGGAATCACCATTCAACATATCCATCTCAATTTCTATTTATAGAATCATTTGAATTGGTTTCAATTCAAGTTTACATGAAACACTCTATTTCTTCTGTATTATACAAATTGACGCAATCTATAGTAGAGTAAGTAGTCAAAAAAAACAAAAACCTGCTCACTATGACCCTGAGGGAAGTAAACCACACGAGTCCCTGCAGTTGGTAGGGACACCAGGGGCCCCGCGCATGCATGCCATAGCTCAGAATTCAAACACTTCTTCTCCCCTACTAACCATCATTACTCACACATCAATCAAATTATCAAAAAGGGAAAAGGAAAACAAAAAACGCACAAGCATGTTCAAGCAACACAAAAGGGGTATGAAAGGGACACCTTACATTTATATACAAGTATGACAAGAAGGCACACTAAGAGCACAGAATGTTAGCTCAATTTAAAAAATATGAAAAGGTAAAAAGAGAGAATTGGAATAGAATGGATACCTTCAAGTCCCTGCTGCCCCAAACCTGATGTTGAAAGCTTCATATCATCAAGCTTTACCTTCTTTTATTTTTCTCTTTTACACAAAGACACTAGTATACCAATCACACATGAAACCCTAGCTCAAAGCCACTACCCTCAATTTGCTTCAAGCCATTGCATAAACAAGCATTCCCCAACAACACCCTCCTCCTCCACCATGATGCCAATGCACTCACTCCATAGCGCGCGCACATAAAACCCAACAACCTTAAAACAATCAAACAAAGCCCAAATCCAAAGACCACAACATCCCAACAAATTCACAACCACTCTAGAACCCCAGAACACAAAAACAGCCCTGCAGACTCCAACAACAACAAAGTTTCCTTTTTTAAAATTTTTATTTTGCTCCTTTTTTAGCAAATTTCAAAGCAGAAAGCAAACCCAATTGGAGTTAACCTGCAGCAACGGTGGCACGTTCCCCGAGATCGCCATGAAAGCTGAGAATGAAGTGTGACGTTGAAACTAAAGGCTCTCTTTTGTGGCCTATCACTTTCGATGGAGACCCAAGTCAGGATTTTTTGGCTTTGAACCAATGCAGAGATAGAGAGAGTGTGATGAGAGAGGAGAGAGAAAGTGACAGAGAGAGAAAAATATAAGAAGAGTCTTTGCCATATATAAGGGGGTCCCGACCAAGCTGGACATGCTGCAGTAGAGAGAGAAAGCGTAGGAGAGAGAAAATCCATGTTAGAGTGTTATGGGCGGATGAAACCATCTCAGCCGTTGGATCTTCCGTACGTGAAAAATCTGGACCGTTATTCGTTGTGATGTGACAGCAGGCATGTGCCACCATCCTTCACCGGTCACTGTCAGAAGTACGGAGTATATAGAGAAAATATTAGTACCATAAAATAATTGTTATTTTTTACTATTATCATTATTATTAAATATTTTTGAAAAAAATAAAAATATCGGTGTAAGCGCGTGCTACGCAATTGTATGTGAAGGGTAATAAGTAGAAGAAAAAGTTAAAAGCAAAGAGATTATCATCATCGAAAGCAAAAGCAAGTTGGTCGTCCATACAGTTTCCCTTCATCTTTCATCTTTCATCTTTCATCTTTCATCTTTCATCTAGATAAGGTAATGCTTCTACTTTCCACTATTTCATCACTTCCATTTTTGTTTTTTCTCTTTTTTTCTCTTCATCAAATCAACAAACTTTGCATTCAATTTCTCAATTCTTCTCCCTCATTCAATCCTACTTCGTTACATGTTCTTTTCATCATAAAAAACATCGTACTAAATCATTTAACATTGTCTTTTTAAAGATAAATTAGGAACAAAACAATTCATGTGAAGTAATTAATACGTTTGATGCTTTCAGGAGTTAGTTCCCATTGCAATGGAGTTAAGATCATTCATTTTCCAACCAAACTTGTCGCACTTGTTTCCAACATTCACATGCTATGTCAAACTCAAACCCTCTTTCCAGCATTTACAGCCCAAGGAACTATCATTGAAATTCACCAGAAGAAGGGTGGGATTTTTGGCAATCATAACTCCCTTGATTTTGGGTGGAGAAGGCATTTTCAAGACACAAAATGCAGATGCATTTGATTTTAGATTTGTGGCCCCTGACATGACAGCTGAAGAGGCACTGCGTGGTGTGAGAAATCATGCACAAGATTTGTTACAAGTTAAAGATTTGTTAGAGTCAGAATCGTGGAAAGCAGCACAAAGGAATCTAAGACGGAGCTCAGCAGTTCTGAAGAAAGACATATATATCATAATCCAGAACAAGCCTGGAATTGAGAGGGCAGAACTAAGAAAGCTTTATTTCACTCTCTTCAGCAATGTAACTAGAGTAAGTCTTACAACATGCCCCTCTTCAGGTGCATTTTCAATTTCATAACCATAAATGTGTATATATTCATTGTCAAGTTTCTCTTTTTTTCTTAAATCATAGTTTGTAGAGTGGTTTGATTTTACTCCATTCAATACTCATATAGCTTCATAATTTATTAAATGCATGTCTTCTACAAAATTATCTTGACTTCACATTCATTCATAAATGGACAAGATTGATTTTGTTCAATTTTAATGTGTGTATATATATATATATATGGTTAAGATTAGAACACAAATTATTTTGTTACTAAAAGGAAGTATGAAGTTCTTCATTTTGCAGATTATTCAAAAATTTGATAACTGTGTAGTTTTACTTAAACATTGAGAGGTGATTTACCATTAACTTCTAGTTGCTCATTAATTAGGGAAAGTATTAGGGAAAGTAATTTGTGCATGATCTTTAATCGATTGTATTATATGACCAAAATAATCGCTTATACTTAGAATCTATTTGGTAAATTGATACTTGATATTCAAGTTGACTTTCTGATTTTGCATTGAAACTCTGTCAGATAGCTTCGTTACTAAAAATTTATTGTTATTTTTGTGTGTAAATGTCATCAATTGACAACATTCATGTATGGTGAAACGATGCAGCTAGATTATGCAGCAAGGGATAGAGATGGACCACAAGTCTGGCAGTGTTATGAGAACATTGTTGTGGCTGTCAATGACATTATATCCAGATTATAGCCTTTTGAAAATGGGGGGGTTGAACTGTTTTGATAAGTTTATGTCAAACAGTTGCCAAAATTGCTTCTTGCAAGGAGTGGAGTAATGAAGAATATGTACTCAAAAGTAGTTTCACAAAGAAAGGACCCTGTTATATACAATTATAGATCATGAGTTTGATCATGAAGAGTAAAATTATTGAATGTTTGATTATATTTGACACCAAGATGTTCAATTTTGATACAGAACAATCTCTAAGTTAGATTATGGAAATATTGACTTCTTACTTGTGAATTTGAGTTAAGACTTTTACTGAAAGAAGCTTGCCTTTTTTTTATTGTTTATTTAATTAAAAAGACTATTTAAAAAATGGTTTAAAGCCTACAAAAACTGAGATGCTCAAATAAACATAACCAAATATTTTTTATTAAAAATTTCTTATGTATTAAATTGTTTATTTATCTTTTTTAATGAAAGGTTTGAAGTTTCAATATAAAACTGACCTCTCACTAGCACTATAAACTTCAACTATATTCTGTGGTCACATAAATGAAGTATTATTAAAAGAAAAAAAAATAATACAAACTACTATGGGGTACTAGGCCAAGATCCATACTTGTGAAGAAAATTTCATCAAGAAAAAATAGGAGATTTACACCTGTTATTAAAAAATTTCAAAAAAATACTAGGAGGCAAGGTATTATGCTACACTCACTCTTGCCCCATTGATTACCTTCTCTGAAGATATGAAAAATTTTAAAATTTATTTGCTGACAAAGTCCCAATAGAATCCTTAACAATATCAATAGCCTTGAAAAGAAGGATCTAAAAATGAACATAGTTCATCATTCACCAGATAATAGAAATGACAACAACCATATAGATAAGCTTAACCTAAGGATTGCCTTCAAAATTGATAAAAACAATAATATCCGCTTTGAAGGTCGGTGTTCTGTCATGGTTTTGTCTTAAAAAGGTACCTCAATGGATTGAGGGATGAGAAAGTATATAAACTGTCATTTACATCGTTTCTTAAGTTATGTGGGGTATATTGGTGTACGGGAACAATATAAATTAAATGTTTTATCCTAAAATTAAACTATTATAAAATAAATCTTTTAATAGACTTCTAAGTTATACCATATTTTTATGGAGTTCAAACCAAACTTATGAAAAAAAACAAACAAAATACTTTTGCATTAATACATTATGTGTTATTTATAATTAATTTGGAGTAGGCATTCTAAAACGAATTAAAAAAATATCACTTATATACAAATATGATCATATCTTATTTTGAGATGAAATTCGTTCTATTTCCAAATTTTATGAATATAAATATTAAATTTACCTCGTTAAAATAATATAGTATGATAAATAAAAAAATAGATACACACCATTACGTGTTTCCGTTAGTTAATATAATTAATGTTTATGGGTCTAAATCAAGACTTTTTTTTTAAATATATATATTAAAAATTGTAGTTTCATATATAGTAATTTTAATTTTTAATATTATCATAACATATATAAGACTAAAAAATTGAGAAATCTATTATATAGAAGTTTTAAATCGGAAATGGTATTTTAATTTCTTATATAACTTTGTTTATAAACTATTGAGGTTAAATCTCCTCCTTATATCAAAGTGCACTACTATTTTATGAAAATCTTAAATCACATTCTACATAAAACTCAATTTAATCAAAATAACTTAAAAGTGAGTAAAAGTAAAGAGTTTCCCTTTCACATTATTCGTATTCGGAGAGTCGTTCATATAATAATTTTACTCTTGTCTCCATTATATATTTTCCTTCCCACACTATTTATTTATTTATTTATTTTAGAAAATTTTATCCAACATAATTTATTTTTTTACTTATTTTACCACTCAAAATAAATAACATTTTTCTACCTCCGTTTTTCTTTATAGTATTCCTTCTATTTTGTATTTTACTTTTATTTTTTCTCCATTTACTGATAAAGACGTGATAAATTGTAATTCCATGCACGTGTAAATATATTCGAATATTTATCAAAAATAAATTTTCAATACAATTGAATTATATATATTGATACATGAATAATGTAAATTTGGTCTTCAACTTTCAACTAAAGGAATTATTTTTTATTTATTTAAGGATTACTTTCTATTAAAATACATACACATTGTTTATTAGTTGAGGTAAATGATAATTTAAATACACAAGTTTTTCCTAATTATTTGATGTGTTGTCTTTTAAAGATAAAACTGTGAACCTTCAAAGTAAACAATACATCAGATATAATGATTTTTTTCTCAATAAAGAATAAATTAAATTAAAAGAAAATACTTGATGGGTGCTTCAACTATTTACAAAATAAAGTTCCTATTAAGATCTAAATATCATTCATATAGCTATTAAACCTGACAAGAAAAATACATCACAATTAAAACAAAAGAAGTTGAAACAAGCAAAACAAAAAGCATCATTTTTTATTTATTTTTCCATTAGACTCAAGAACTACATCAACTTGAAGACTTGATGTCGAAAAACTATCTTCATGAAAAAAATAATCATTTCTAAAAAATATATTATAAGACCAAATATGTACTAAATCATTCCACATAAAAAAATATATTATAAATGATGAATATAGTGTGTGAATAGAATAAAAGGATACTATATTCGTATCATTTTGTCTTGCAACCTTAAAACGATCATTTAACTTGAATTTCGACAAACTCAATGACAATAATGGTATAAAGAGTTTAACAGTAATAATAGTTATACCATGAATTCCACTTGAAAATACATGAATACTTTAGATTTTTAAGATTTTATGGTACGTATAGAACATTAGTGATTGCAAAGTCTTAAACTACTTACTGGAACAATAGTTTAACATTATTACACTATCTTATCACTATAAACTTCACAAGTCCACGAGCATGACAAATGTTTTAAAAACTTTCAAAAGAAAAGTTGTTTATAGAGCATAGTGAGATATCCAACAAAAGTAAGTGGGTATTTATCTATTTTTAACTTCAATATATTATTATTTAACCTTTTATGTGGTATGATTGGTTGAAGATAGATAAGGTTAATTTATATATATGGCAAATTTTATCTTAAAATTTATTTAGAGTTTAATAGTTTCACCTGTTAGTATCTATAAACATATAATTTCACGTACTAATTAATAGATCTTAGCATGAGAGATTATATGTTAGAAATCTCACATCGACTAGAGATAAAATCAATCGTAGTATTTAAGTATATATAAATTTTTTCTTACAACCTGATTTTATAAGATTAAGTTAAACTTAAAGTTCAGATAGTTAGATATATTAAGAATATGAATCTAATATAATATATCAAAGAATGATAATAAAGGATGTCTACGTATTTCTAAAGTTTTGATTATAGGTTTAATTTAATTCTATATCTTACTTCAAGATACAATTCTTTTTAATAATTTAAAACAACTAAAAAATATTTGATTAAAAATATAATCAAATTATATCATACAAGCCAATCCAAACTCAGAGTTTATAAATTGATTGTATGAATGTTTAAAGTTCCAAAAATTATTTTCTTTTAAATTAAATTTGAAATAAACAAATAAAACACAATTACATTTAATTGTTTTTATTTGATTGACAATAAATAAATAAATAAATATGAGTCACTTTAGGGGTGGTTCAACCCTTTATACATAATAACAACCTGAATCAATTCCAATAGACATACTTTCATGTATGCATATAGAAAACACTCTTAGCTTAACCAAGAGAACGTCACCTAATATACTAAGTAAATATCTCATAAAATCATCTTCATACAAACTATCAGGTTTATGCATCAATTAAAAAAAGAAAAAAACATAAATTATAACTTGGATGAAATTCAAGATAAATCTTTAATTGGACCAACGCAACTAGATTGGTTTGTAGCACTCTAATTTTTGTTTTGTAACCTAAGAAAAGAAAGAGAGTGTGTGGTGAAAAGAAGTAAAATGTAGGATTGGTATTCGCATGCATCGATCTTTGTCTTGTGTGTGGGTCACTAAACCAAACCCTTCCAACTGTCATGTAAGCATATATTATTAGTGCAATGTTTGTTACAATATTTTAATGAAAAGAACATAAAAGCATTAAAGTGGTTGAAAACCCCTTCCAAGTGTGCACACAAACAGTGAATTTTGAGAATCGTTTGAAGTGTGAAAATTGAAAGACCAAGCATGGCGAGGGAGAAAGTTGTCGTGACTGTGAGAGACATGAATAAGTTGATTTTGTTGGGTTAGAAATTAGTGTGATATTTGCACTCTAACTATTTGGTTTTGATGTTGTTTGTGTGACATTAACAAGAATAATTGAGTTTTGTACTTTTGTAATCTTTTCACACTGATAAAGGTTTTGTTGATGGGAGACAGACACTACTAGGTTTTTCTTCTCACTAACAAGGAAACATCCAACGTTATTCACTTCTTCCAAATTAGTTGAGATGTTTGTGTTGTGGGGTTTTGAGTTAATCATGGTTAATAAGAGTTAAAGGCATGTTTAATGAATCTTCTTTTATACCTTTTTTATATTTTAAGGCCAAAAGGGAAAAATGAAAAAGGAAAGGCACTAATTGCGTAACGTCATGACCTTAAATACACAGAAAAATAAAGGGATGTAATAAGTGATGTGGAAGATTGTAGAAACCTTCAACTATGATTAGTAATTTTCTTCTTTCTTTCATCTTCAACACGCATAAAAAGGGAACATTTCTTATATGTTTAAACATTAAAAAATTATTAATATCTAAATTGGTTTTATTATTATAAATAATTTTTAAATTGATATTTAATTAGTTATGAAAAAAATAGTTATTAATTATTTATATTCTGAAGTTAATAATTAAATTATTTATATTGAAACTTTAAATGTAATATGAAGATATATAGTAAAGTAAATTGTTCCATAGATAATGTTTTTTTACCAGCTTCTACTTACTACATCACTTCCATTTTCGTTTTCTCTTGTGCTATCGTTATTTTCTGTTCAAGATTCTAAACTTCCATTCATGAAAGGATCAAACTTTGCATTCAATTTGTTCTGGGTACATGCTGTTTTCATCATAAAACATCGTACTGAAACCATAAAAAAGCTGTCCTTTAAAAAAAAAGAATAAAAACAATGCATGTGAAGTAGTTAATATTTCGATGTTTTCAAGAGTTAGTTCCACTATAATGGAATTAAGGTCATTGATTTTTCAACCAAACTTCATACATTTGTTTCCAACATTATTCAAATATCACATCACTCAACGAACTCAAACTTTTGTTTTTCCAACATTTAACGAAGGAATGTCTCACTATGATTTGTGTTTTAGTTAAAATAACTTTGATTTGTGTTACGTAATGGAGAGTTAACGTTATTCTTTTTATCTGTGTTTGAAATTATTATATTATTAATTAAAATCAATAAATTATTGGCAAAAGTATTTTTAATATTAATTTGTATATTTTGGGAGAGAAAATTAAGTTTCAAAATTATATGATTATATAATTATCTTTTGTTCTTTCTTTCCTCTCCTCCCAGCAATATTTTTACTAACATAAATATTACTTCCATCATTATTTGACACATTGTAATTTATTATTGTTATTATCATTATTACTATAATTATGGTTATTAATATTATTATTATTCTTATTATTATTGTTAACTTCAGATAATAATTATAAAAAGATATAATGAAAAGTGCATAAAGTAATCACAGAGTTGCAATAAGTAATTGCATTGTTTTCTTAAAAATAAAATTTATACACTTTCATTGGGTTGAAATTGTTTTTTTTTTAACTGGACTTGGAGAATACTAAAAATATTATTTTTTTGCACCCCATTGTTTCCATGTCCACTTCATAGGATGATGAAAAGACCAAAATATCTTAATCACACGCATATACTGTTGTCGTTTATATTCATTCCTAATTGAATGGCTGTTTTGAGAAGTTTTCGGATTCTGAAATTTAGTTTTAAAAGCTGATTTTATTTTAGGTTGAATAATTCGGAATGTATTTTTTTTAAAATTAAATACATTTAGAATAAACACCGAATCAGTGATTTAACGTTGAAAACTAGCCATATCATGAGATTTAACACAATCCACTTGAGAATTAAAACCTTGAAAATGAGATCTAATCTGATATTAAATTATAATATTTATAAATCAATTCATAACATTTTTTGTTATATATTGTGATGTATTTCTTGAGTTTATTTATACCCATTTCTTAACAAAATTATAATTTTTGTTTTTTCAAGAATTTATTTAGCTGTGTACATGATCAATAATTTTTTAGGAGAGAAAATGGGAGCTGGGCAAAATAATATATTCATTTTAATGTAGTTTATTGTTTATGTTATAAGATGAAAAAAACACAACAAATGATTTATTTGATGATGGAATTGGTGAGTGTATGCTCTTTCACTATTATTAAGATCCATCGTGTGTTCATATTTATAAATCACCGGTTTATTATATACGACCAAAATATTATAAAATAATATTTTCATAAAATGATATTATAAAATATTTTTATAGTAAAAGATAGAAAATATTATAAAATGATATAAAAAACAATATCAAACACATATTGGGAATCTAATAAAACAATTGATTGAGAATGAAATTAATCCCTTAGTTAAAATGTATATGGTGTTAGATTAATAGGAAGTTAATAATTCCATTGTATTAATCCAGTTCGATTAGTACGAAGGTCCAACACAATTCTATAAAGAGGTTGTTAAGGACTAAAAAGATGTTTTCAATAGTATTTATCACTCCAAACTACTCAAGAGGATTAACTTGACCGTCAAAACATCTTTTGCAATACGTTCCATATCAAAAACGCAAGAAAAAACCTTCTCCTATATACAAAAACAATTAACGTCTATCTCGTAAAGTTAAAAAGAATTTAAAAACAAAATCTTACATAATAACAACAATTATAACAAACGACATGGAAAAAGAATTGAGACTTGAATAACAAACATAAAACTATAAAACCAAATTACAATCCAACACCTTGATTCATATCAAATCAAGTGAGATGCATTTCCCATTTTCCAATAATACTCATAAACCAGGTTAAACAAACAGAAACCTAAACTCATAAACAAGGTCAAACAAACTAGAGAAACAGACGACGACAAATCCTAATTCTTTTATCTAATTAATTCTCTTTCCGATTTTTAACTAGTTCATTATCCAAAGTCAATTTCACATTTCTAATAATTCGATTATATTGAACGTCACGTGTGACTAAACACATATATTTATACAAATATTGTGATGTTTTGAACATAATTCCGGCAACAGGAGGAATGTTTACTTGGATATATGAAGACGCAACCTGCCAAACGCATTCACAAAACCATTAATCTCAACAATGGTTGACAACGATGTGTACGCTGTTTTGGTCCCCAACCACCATCAACACGCACAACCTTTCTCTTTTTTTTCTTTTTATTCTCCATTCAATTCACCATCAACTTTCTAACCACTTCTTCTTCTTCTTCAAAATGCTGCTGCAACTGCATCTCAATCTCCTACCCCTAACTTTCTTCATCTTCTGGAGCCTTCAGGGTGCCCTAGGGGACCCTCAAATTCTTTTGCTGAACAAGGGGTGTAGCCAATACAACGCCACAGATTTGTCCAATTTCAACCAAAATCTAAACGCAACTTTGAATGAACTTAGAGTTCAAGTTAGCAACCAAAGCAAACACTTTGCCACCGCTCAAGAAGCTAGAGGACAAGACCCTGTCTATGCCTTGTTCCAATGTAGGAACTACCTCTCCACTGCTGACTGCGCCGCCTGCTATGACGCCGCCGCCGCCCAAATCCGCAACTGCTCCGCCGGGGCCAACGGTGCCCGTGTCATCTATGACGGTTGCCTCCTTAGGTACACCTTCACTATCACATCTATTTCTTATGCTTAATCATACACGGAAAATTATGCCCATAGATTATGAATTTAAGGATAAATATATATAATGATTGATATATTTGTAAATAAATGGTATAAAATATATATTAAAATAATAGTATTATTAGCTGTAAAGTTTTGATGTAATGATTTAAAAATAAATATATAATAAATACTATATTAAATGGTATAAAAAAATATATTAAAACAGTAGTATTATTAATTGTAAAACAAAAGTAGAAGTTGACAAAATATCAAGATCCATTATACATATATTTCACAATGATATTGATTACAGATAAAGATGTAAGAATAAATTTTAGTTCAAGTTTAAAACTCACTATTAAGTATATATATATATATATATATATATATATATATATATGACTCATTTAGAACCTATTATAAAACTTATAAAAAGTATTGTTAATATAAATTCTACTATATGAACCCTCAATTTTTTTTTAAATTAAGCTAAATTTAAAAGTTCGCTTCCTATTTCATAATACAGAGTTTTATTATTTCATAAAATATTTTCTTATGTCTGTATATAAAAGTATTTTATTAATTATTATATTACAAAAGAAATTCTGTAGATATTTTTTGGAAAGAGATGAAAGATAATAATTGAGCAGTTGTCGTGTGAATGATGGAATTGCAATGGTTGGACTTTTGAGATTGCAGCCATGTTATGTATGAACTTGCATGCATTAATTATCAAATTTAATAATGTCAGGATCAGACTAAATTTTAAATATGATTTGACAAGGCATTAATTATGTGAGGAATTTCTTTTGTTGGTTTTGTCAAGAGTCGTGGTTCAGCTTTCTAGATGATAAGATAAAAAGATTAATGTGGTCTTAATTTAAAGGCTTGGCACTCAAATTAAAATAATCTAACTTATAGATTAAAGTAAAGAAGATATAAACAGATAATTGTATGTTTAGAATCTAATTAAAGTGTCAATAATACTTTATCTGAGATGCTTGTTTTAGCACGTTTTATTATTAATTGGAATTTATTCAAAACTGTAAAATCAATAGAGAAATTTATTAATAAAAGAATGCATTTTTTTAATCGTTTTATCCATTAATAAAGAAATACGTTCAAACAAATCTGTGAAAATACATTGCCAGTGTTTATTTTGAGATAATTTTCAGTTTAAAATTTTACTAATAAAATTAAAAAAAAAGTTTAATAAATATAATTTCTCTATTCTATGTTTTTTTTTGAGAAAAAAATATGGGTGTTACATTTCCCATGTAAGTAGGTAAACAAATAGAAAATATAAATTCTAGTTGACTTTTTGACAGTATGGTAATGAGAGATGATGTAATACCATTTTTCCTTAACGTCACCACCTTTCATAAGTTAAAAAAGAAAAAGGTTAATCTTATTCAAATTATATATTATTTATATAATATTAATCTTCTTTCTTTCTCTTGTATGCATATTATATATATATATATATATATATATATATATATATATATATATATATATATATATTTTTTTTTTTTTTTTTTTCTTTTTTTTTTTTTATATATAT
>Ga0123342_1002151_pt1 | contig 33007 bp, 19 predicted proteins | sample Turbeawhitnodule_FD_89960 | JGI IMG/M metagenome (GOLD analysis project Ga0123342, IMG submission 89960) | Root nodule microbial communities of legume samples collected from Mexico - Turtle bean Mexico white nodule | ecosystem: Host-associated > Plants > Roots > Nodule | place: Mexico: Nepantla... | reverse complement strand
TCATTTTTTTTTTTTTTTTTTTTTTTTTGTTTTTTTTTTTTTTTTTTTTTTTTTTATTTTTTTTTTTTTTTTTTTTTTTTTTTTTTTTTTTTTTTTTTTTTTTTTTTTCTGAAGCTTGTTCTGTGTTTTTGTTTGTTGGGTTGAGTTTAGGTTGGAAGGGGCTTGAGAATGGCAGACACAAATTCAGTTGAAGTGATTTTGGATTTTCTGAGGAGGAATAGGTTCACCCGAGCTGAGGCGGCTTTGCGTAGTGAGCTCAGTAACTGTTCTGATGTGAATGGTTTCTTGCAGAAGCTTACATTGGAAGAAAAGGACTTGCGTGGCGGGTTGCAGAATGATAAGGGGAAGCCTGTAGTAGAAAATCATGGGTTGGATTCTCGTGACGGTGTTGAAGTTTCTAAAGAACTGATTGTGAAGGAAATAGAATGTGGGACTGGTAGAAATGCTGCAGAAGAAAGCAAATGGAAAACTGTTGCTCCCACAGGGGAAAGGAACAAGTCTAGTGAAGTTGTTGGGACGAGTGAAAAAAACTTTACTTTCTCAAAGAGTTCGGAGGACAGTGTTCTTGATTTGTACTCGTGGAAGTTTAATTCCAGCAATGGTCCTGTGGAACCTTACCAAAACGATAGTGGAAGTAGGCCGAGTAATGCTTTGAAGGCCCCCATATCTCAACAATCAAAGTATCAAACTGGTGAAGCTCCTGATGCAACCAACAGTAATGTGAAATCTGGGGAGGCAAATAATGTACCTGCTGAAAAAACAACTTTGTGGCTTGGAAGTAGTGGTAAAGCCTCTACAGAACCGAAGTATGACTTTATGCCTAATAAAGAACCTAAGGAACATGATCTGCAGCTCAAATTTAATGCTTCATCTCTTAAAGAGAACTTGATAGATAATCACTTGTCAAGAACTGATGAGAATGTGAGTTCATCTACAGATCTATGGAAAGATTGTTCTGTGAAGACTGTTTTCCCTTTCTCAAAGGGGGATATGTCTACAAGCTACAACGGTTCAACTTATTCTGACAGACAAGAGGAGAAGAGAAGGGCAGAAAATGGTGATGTCATGACGTCAATAAAAGAGCAAGTGGATGAAGTAGGAAGAGCTCTTTACTTAGGAAAGTTGCAAGGCAGTTCTGGCAGCTTAAATTTTCCTCTTGCACTGGAGAATCCAAAGGAAGAGTTTCCTAGGCTTCCTCCTGTAAAAATCAAGTCAGAAGATAAGCCCTTGACTTTTAATTGGGGAGATAAGTTTGAGTCTGACGGACTGGCTGTGAAACTCGCTGGTGCCGACAACTCCTTACTTATTGGGTCATATTTGGATGTCCCTATTGGACAAGACATTAAAACTACAGGTTAACATTTTACATTCATTGTTAACTTATCAATTTTCTTGGTATTTTAATTAGTTGTTTACTCTTTGGGTCAAATTTTCTGTTTCATTTGTTTGTTTATCATGCTGATAGTTTAGCATGTTAATTGGTAATTTTCCTCTTTTTTGGCTTGTATATGTTCCTCTAAGAGTGATCCTATTTGGCTTCTTTCTGGTATTCAGTTTGTATGTTTGACAAGTGTTGATACATCAAGTTTTGAACTAGTACTTACCATTTTGCCTGCAGTTAAAGAGGGTAAAGTTTATGTTTGGTGTGGCCATGATCATTGTGTTTACTTGACTTCAATTCAACCGATGATTTGTCCAATTCATGCCATGGATTTTTTCTGCAAATTTAAGTCTCTTGAATGTTTGTGATTTGAACTCCTATTTCAATGATATTTAGTTTGTGAAAAGAATTAGTCGCCTTAATGTCAACGATCTCATTTATTCTTGTTAAAAAATGTATTGATTTGGACAAAGTAATTTAAACATTCAATATTATCGTATTTTGTCTTCTGAAACTTTTTCTTTGTCCTTTATCTGTTTCAGATAGGAAGATTTTCCCTCTTTGCTAAATGACAATGACATTAATGCTTTTGCTTGGGCTGTTTTGCCTGAATTAACATCAACAATTTGTGCATATTCAAATATTGACTTTTTCATATATTTTTCAGGTGTTAGGAAGGCTATAGGGGGCAGTTGGCTGTCTGTAAGTCAAGGAATTTCAGAGGATACATCTGATCTTGTATCAGGTTTTGCAACAATTGGGGATGGGTTGAGTGAATCTCTTGATTATCCAAATGAATATTGGGACTCTGATGAATATGATGATGATGAAGATGTTGGGTACATGAGACAACCCATTGAGGATGAGGCCTGGTTTTTGGCACACGAAATTGATTACCCCAGTGACAATGAAAAGGGGACGGGGCATGGAAGTGTTCCAGATCCTCAGGAAAGAGGTCCAGCCAAAGATGAAGAGGATGATCAATCTTTTGCTGAGGAGGATTCTTATTTCTCTGGTGAGCAATATATTCTACCAAAAAATGTTGAGCCAGTCATTTCAGATGATCCTATTGGTCTAACAATTACTGAAATGTATGGAAGAACCAATGGTAACGATGTAATGACTCAATATGATACACAACTGATGGACGTTGAAGAACTGAATCTGATGCATATAGAACCTGTCAGGCAGGGCTTTGTCACTCACCAAAATGATCTCATCATGCTGGGAGATGGGCAGGTTCTGAATCATAGTGCGAGGCCACGAATTGAGGACATGGAAGATGATCAGCACGGTTCAGTTAGATCAATTGGAGTGGGGATCAACAGTGATGCTGCTGATATTGGTAGTGAAGTGCATGGAAGTTTGATTGGTGGTAGTAGTGAGGGGGATTTAGAATATTTTCGTGATCATGATACTGTGCGCAGTGGCTCCAAACACACTCATCAGGATTTGGACAAGAGTTCTTTTAACAAATCAGTAAAAAATAACAAGAAAAATGACAAGAATGAATCAAATAAATATGTCATAGACAGTGATAAAGATGCGTGCTCGCAGATAAAAACACATACTGATGGGAACTTTTCATTCCCTCAATCTCTTAGAGATGGCCAGATGATTTCGGCTGGCTCCAGTAAGTCCCTATTTTCGAGTAATTGTAATGTAGATGAAACAGAAGACTGTCTTAATGCCTTTGTGGGCTCTGATGACATGCTTTCTTCTTGGAGGCGGAAGAGTAGTGATTCTTCACCTGTTAAAAGTTCTAGGGATGATAATAATGCTATTGTGGTAAGATCCAGAAACTCTTCTCCAACTACGGTCTCAAATTATGGGTATACTGATGGAGAGCATGTCAAGCTAGAAAAGGATGAAAAGATAAGTGTGGTAAGGGAAGACGATATAGGTGCATCACTAGAGGATGAGGAGGCAGCTGCTGTGCAAGAGCAGGTAAGGCAAATAAAGGCTCAAGAGGAAGAATTTGAAACCTTCAATCTAAAGATCGTTCACAGGAAAAACAGGCATGTTTTAAATATTTCATTTTTACTATTTTTGTTAACTCACAATGTAGTTGAGGAAATTAGCACTATAGATTCTTTTATGATGATACAATATAGAAGTTTAAAACTATTGACATATGGTATTAGCTTTGTAAATCATTCCAATTTCTTTTTAACTTGACAACTATTCATTCTATCTCTCATCACTTGTGAATTCCTATTATATTAATTGATTTGTGTCACAGACATCTTTATGAAACTTTAGACACATGGACATTCGTAATAGCAAATGTAAACAACATTTGGTTCTGTTAACAATGGAAAATAAACATTACCATGACAACAAATCTACTATTTCCCTTTTTGAAATCTCCACCACTTTTTTAAAATTTGGAACAGGGTATATTTTATGATTTGTGTGAAAACCATGCATTATTTGTCATTTTATTTGTCGTGTACATCTCTTTGTTCCTTCATTAGTATTCATGAAATTAACTCAATCAAAATGTCTGTGTATAATAATGCTGTCTTCTTAGTTGGTGCTGTGCTTGATCATTTAATTGCATGCTCTAGACTTGTTGATAATTGTTGCAAATACCTGAAGTTGTTTTAATCCTGTTATTCTTACATTTTGTGAGACGAAGCTACTGTTATGGGTACAATATAACATATATGTCTTGATAATTCTCTATGAAACATATTGTTTAGATGGTAAGATTCTTTCCCCCATCCCATGGAAAGTTATATGCTGATGTATACAGAGCTTTAGAAGTGTTAACTTTTGTGCTATGTTAGGAGGCCACTATGAGCTTGTCATTTTAGATACTAATCTTATGTTGCAAAGTCAGCATTCTTCTTGTTCCTTTTGACATGCTAACTAAACCCAATTCTTGTTGCTCAGAACTGGCTTTGAGGAGGACAAGAATTTCCATGTTGTTTTAAATTCCGTAATAGCTGGGCGCTATCATGTCACCGAGTATCTTGGATCTGCTGCATTTAGCAAAGCTATACAAGCTCATGACCTGCACACAGGCATGGATGTTTGTGTTAAGATTATAAAGAACAACAAAGATTTCTTTGACCAAAGCCTTGATGAGATCAAGCTTCTTAAGTATGTCAATAAGCATGATCCTTCAGACAAGTTCCACCTTCTAAGATTGTATGATTATTTCTATTATAGAGTAAGTAATTTTGGATGTGCTATTGTTTTACTTATTATTATTAGTTTTTTTCTTTCAATCAATAGTTGATTTATGCATATTTCTGGGTACTTTCTACTACTATCAAGAGTCTAACACCCATGAATAGTTATAGTTTATTTTGGATGCTAATGGTTTTTATTTGTCACTTTCTCCATATTTATGTGCACTATGTAACGATAACCCATTTGTTGATTTGTTATTTTTAACTAAAGCCACTGAACTTAATGTTTATAGCTCTGGCAAGTTTCAATACTTTCCAGGATTATGATATTTAGTATAACTATCAGCACTGCCTTCAAATTTTAAAAATTTAAATCTGGCCTAACCTTTTAATCTATAGTCAAAGTGATAGCGAGAAATATCTGTTATCATCTGACTTTACTATCTCTTGTAATGCAGGAACACTTGTTAATAGTATGTGAACTGCTTAAAGCCAACTTATATGAGTTTCACAAATTTAATCGAGAATCAGGGGGGGAAGTTTATTTCACGATGCCAAGGTTGCAGGTTTGTGGGGTGCTGTTTGTAATAGATCTATAGTTTTCATCCTTTCTGCTAGTATAACACTGTCATTATAAACACTTTTCAACTTATGTGTGCAGTCCATCACCATTCAGTGTTTGGAGGCACTTCAGTTTTTGCACAGTCTTGGACTAATACATTGTGACTTGAAGCCAGAGAATATTTTGGTTAAAAGCTATAGCAGATGTGAAGTGAAGGTTATTGATCTCGGAAGTAGTTGTTTTGAGACAGATCACCTTTGCTCGTATGTTCAGTCCAGGTCTTATCGTGCTCCTGAGGTTATTTTGGGGCTTCCATACGACAAGAAGATTGATATCTGGTCACTTGGATGCATCTTGGCAGAACTTTGTACGGGCAATGTAAGATCAATGTTATGCATTTCAAAATGCTATGAAGTTTTTCATACTTGAAGCGTTCAAAGATTTACTCCAAATTTCCTGTGGGAAGTACATAAAATAATATATCCTTAACTTGTGCTTAAAGCAAATGACTATACGTCTAAATCTCCCTAATGATGGATCTTTGGAACCTGATATAAGCTTTATCTCTTATATTGAAGTGCATTTTTTTCTTTGTTGAATACAAATACATGCATAATACTCTCTTTTCTCACTCAACCATGTGTGATACAGGTCCTCTTCCAAAATGATTCTCCTGCAACATTACTTGCTCGGGTGATCGGGATCATTGGCCCAGTTGATCAAAGTTTACTTGCCAAAGGACGTGATACATATAAATACTTCACAAAAAATCATATGCTTTATGAGCGGAATCAGGTGAGAACATCATTTCTAATTTTCTTAGTATTTGAATGAAACAGATTTGTGTTAGGTAATCTGAAGTCTTGATGCTTAAGGAAATGTACCTTCCTACTTGTCTTTAAACCTAGAGAGAGGTTCCTATGTTTCTAACGAAGTATTTTCTATCATCTATATTATTTTTACCACTTCTGAAACTTTGGCTTTTAACTGAACCAAATGATATCATGTGATCCACATCTTCTTGTTCTCACCCACTATAGTGCTTCTACCACACTATTTATTCTCTTCCTATGCTAAATTAAAGTACCACCATTACCCTTTTGCATTTTACTTTCTTCAAATAATTTGACAGTACTATTCATTAATGATACACAGGAAAGCAACAGGTTAGAATACCTGATTCCAAAAAAGACCTCATTGAGGCATAGATTACCAATGGGAGACCAAGGCTTCATCGACTTTGTTGCCCATTTGCTCGAGGTTAACCCAAAGAAGCGACCTTCTGCATCTGAGGCCCTGAAGCACCCATGGTTATCATACCCTTATGAACCAATATCATCTTAAAGAATTTGCAGGTTTTCTCTCTCTCAGTGATAATGCGTCGAATTACCCTAAGCCGGGTAAGTTAAGTTGTCGAAAGGGAAAGGCACCACCATACATGCTTGCAGCTTTTCATTATCTATTTTAGAGATGATATGGAAAGAGTTGTGCACTTTCACATTCCTGCATGATTGATGATGCATTGAAAGGTGTTTGGTTTTGTGGGTAATACTCGTCTTTCCCATCAATGATGTAATTTAGCATGTAAGATGTAATGTTATTATGCTGTTGATTTCTTTTCTTTGGTTGGTCTTGTTGAAAAGGGAATCCTTGAAATATTGATTGTACATGATGTGGGATAATTCATTTAGTCATTAGTAGTATTTTTAGCATGTTTGGTTTCACGTTGCGGATGTGATTTTTAACGTTAATCAGAAGCTAATAGGCTATAGCTTCTACGTTCCAGATGAGTTTCCAAACACGCAGTTTGTGACATAGCACTTATTAGATTTTGCATGAGGTTTGATAGCACCGTTGGAAGCACCAGTTAAAAGAAAAGCTGGTGGCAATGTGTGAGACTCACAAACATACTTGCTTTTGTGCCAATTGAGATGCAAATTTTCCTTTACCTTGTGTTGGAAGCAACCAAAGTGTATCTTGATGGTGTTGTGGAGCTTCATTTGGTTTAGTGGTAGCAAATGAGTTCAACAAAGTGTGGTAATGGCATCTTCAGGAATGTGGTTATTAAGCATTTTGGTGCCTTTGGGCAACAGAACTTCTGAAGTTGCTGTTCCTTTCTCTTGTTTCTTCTTAGTATCTTCCATCATTCTTGCACCGACCTATGTGTTCTTGTTTAACGTTATTTTCTTTGTAAATATCCTCTTTGCTGTATAATGTTACTTTCAATGTTTGTTTTTCTCTTCAAAAGTAATCCTTGTTTATAATAAAAAAAAATGAAATAAACACATTTTTAATCTAAATAGACAAATTTTTTAAAACTTATTCAACGAGTTTTCCTTGTGATTTTTGTAGTTTTTAGCATTGTTTAATTTATAAGTGTTAGAATGTGTGCATTAGAAATCACTTTGTGAATATTCTTCTGACTAAGCTCAAGGCTAAAATTTACGTGTATGTAGTTGAAAGATAATTTGGATCTATATTTTGAAATATGTGATTCAAAATTATGTAATTTTGTTTAAATTATACAATTTAAAGTATTGTTTTGGAAGAATTAATTTAAAATCATATTTTAGATTATGTAATTATATTTTGGATCAATTTTAATATTATGGAGGTGAGAAAATAAAATATAGAGGTGGAGATTTGTAAAGTGTGCTGCCACATGTCTACATGGTTTTGGGAACTTAATTTCATTTAATTTCTTTTTAACTTTTGACTTACAATTTTTTGACTTTTTTTGTGATTTTAGTTTTTACATTTTAGAAAATTCACGATCTCAGTATAATTTTAAATTTTATATATGCTTTTTATTTTATTTTTATAATTAACTAAATTATTTCTTGTTGTTACTTCTGACGAATATCTTAAATCTAAGATTCGATTTAAAACCAAATCAAAGAATTAAATATATTTAAAATTATAGATCGAATAAAATTTATGATTTTTTTAATCTTATATTAAAATTGAAAAACAAAAAGTAAGAAGATCAAATTGAAAAAAAAAACTGAAATTATAATCCATCACAATGGATATAACCTCCTTTTCTTTGCTACACAAGCAATTGTGCTTTATTTTTTACTTTTGAATATATTAACTATATTGTAGTTTTGAAGTTGATATAAAAGAAGTTATATATAAGTGGTTTAATATGTTAAATTCTTTGTGTTGTAAGGAAAAATCTTTTCACCAGTTTTGTTTGGCGCATTTGGTATTTATGTTTTAAGTGACTTGGTGTTTTGTTTGTGTTTCACATTGATCTAAGTCAAATTTTGACCAATTCAGGTTGAGTCGGTCTTCTGATTCGGTTAATGTTGTATGGAGCACAATTTGGGTTGGGGTGAGTGAACTCATAATTTTATCATATTCAAAAGAAGCGTGGGGACACGTCTGAAGTGTTTGTTTTGGTGCAAGTAAATGTTTAATCTTGGATTTCGGTAAAAAATCGTTCTGCTTTGGTTTCTTGAAGTTTTTTCAGGATTTACTTTTACGGATAGGGCTTTTGTTAGTTAGTTTGGTGGTATTTGTTAGATGTTGGTTTTTGTGCATTCTGTATAAGGGTTGAACTATCATGAAGTGGTTTCCATTTATTTATTTTTTATTGCTGATAAAAAAAATGTTAAATTCAATCATCTTTTGTTTGTGTATTATTTGAGCTTAATCTTTGCTGGAAACTTAAATTTTATTTATCTCGTAATTAATTTGAAGTAGAACTCTTTTTAAGTTATTATTAAACAACTATGGAAGAATTAGATAAAATGAATAAATCTATCTCGTAAGTTTAAATTAAATACTCTTTCATTCATCGTCCAACGCACATTAACTTAAAACTTAGGAATACAATTGTTTGATTAAATTACATTATTCTATTAATTCTGTTCATTTTAAAATATTTAATTTGATAATCCAATTTTTAGCTGTTTCTTGCCATCAACTCATATCAACAGGTTAAAAAATCAAACAAAAAGTATTTTTTTTAATATAAGAATGAAATTCAATATTTTTAAAATAGAGAGATTAGTTTAAATAATATATAAATAAAAAGGAAACGAAGAACAATTTAATCAATGTGGTTGAATATGAGGAAATACTTTATTATTGAAGTTAACAAGTCATTAATTCAAAAAGAAAAAATAGAATATGACGAAGAGATGAAATATTCATAAAATACAACTAATCACTAATTTTATACAATATATTTTATTTTTTTCAATGTCATATAATTTTCATCGTTACATACTCCTTTAAATAAATATTTGACCTTAATTTTTTCATAAATTTAATTAATTTCTAATTAAAAATAACATAATAAGATAATTAACTTTTCGTCAATTTATACTAATAAGCATTATTATAGTCTAAATAATAACACTGTAATGTAGGTGCACTAAGAAAAAAGAGAGGTACTCTAAGAAACTATCGGATATTCATTTAAAAATAGACCCCGACCCATTAGCCCATTTCCAGTCCAACACTCCTGCTACACTGTTTTACTTTCTATCACGTTTCGCACACTATCATTTCTTCACATATCTCCGTCGTTCAAATTTCAAAATGGAGCAAAACCCGCCGTCGCCGGCGGAGGCGGCGCCGTCATCCGACGAACAAAAGCCTTCCTTATTCCCTCTGTTCCCATCCTCCTCCTCTCTCCAAACCACCACCACTTCTTCGAATCCTCAATGGCTCTGCAACTCTAGCTTCACCACCGACCTCTCTGTCATAAACGATGCCTTCGCCTCTCAAATCAACCGCGAAACCAGTCTATCTCCGCCACAAAACGACGACGACGATGAAAATCATGCTGAGGCGCATCCCCTCCCTTCTCGGTACGAGATTCTGGAATCTTCTGAATCCGACGGAGGCGGAAGGGATAGAGAGAGGAAGAAAAGGAAGAAGAAAAAGAAGCGGAGGCGTGAGTCGTCTGCGGAGAGAGGCGGATTTGACGGTTTCGGTTCGCGGAAGTCCCGTGTTCGAGTTTGGGCAGATTCAGACAGCAACGTTACCAAAGATTATTACTTTGATTCTAACGGAGATCGCGATAATCTGGCGTTTGGATGCATCTATAGGTATTTTGGATGGAATATTTTGAAATGGGATTGAATTTAATGATTTAGTTGTTGTTGGACACCAATGGCTTCTCAATTGTTGCTTGGCATGTATTCATTTATATGCATCTGTGAAGAATTGACGTTTTCGTTATAAATAGTGAGTTTTAGCTGTGTCTCAACGGGGACTAAAGAGGGAGTTTAGGTAGAGATTGCGTTAATGTGGCCTAAAAATGAAAGAAAATCACTTATTGGAGTAGAGAAAGAAACGGGGTAGGCAATTAATGTCGTTGTTGTTCTTAGACTTCAGAAATTTAGGGATTTATGTGATGTGGCACAGAAAGGTAGTTTAGTTCCTGTTGAACTTTGACATCTTGTTCACAGGTTGTCCCTGCTTCACTTCCTTTACAAACTGATTATGGGTTCATGGTTATTATTTTTTGTTTCATTAGTGATGAATGACAATTCTTTGTAAATACTATGCAGAATGGATGTTGCCCGATACAAATCTTACAATCCCTTGAAACTGTCTGGGCTACATACTCGAGGTTTGTATTGGTGGAATAGGACGGGTTCACTCTGGGATAGAGATGGTGATGTTGATGCACTAGATGCTAAAATGAAGTCTGCTGGTCGTTACTGGTCTGGAAAGTATATGGCTTTGGAGAAACATAAGAGCTTTAAGCGTATTCATCTTGTTGCTCCAAAACTGTCTTCTGTCACTATGCTAGATGAGTTTATACCTTTATCTGAATCAGATGCTGGGGCATCTCATGGAGCTGTTGACAGTGATTCTGTCTCCAAAACTTCAGCACTGCTTGAAGAATCTTGGGAAGATGAAATGTTAAACAAAACTAGGGAGTTCAACAAACTAACAAGGGAACACCCCCATGATGAAAAAGTTTGGTTAGCTTTTGCAGAGTTCCAAGATAAAGTTGCAGGGATGCAGCGGCAGAAAGGTGCTCGATTGCAAACCCTTGAGAAGAAGATTAGCATTCTGGAGAAGGCAGTTGAGCTTAATCCAGACAATGAAGAGATATTGCTTTGCCTTCTGAAAGCTTATCAGGTGAGAGACAGCTCGGATGTGTTAATTGCAAGATGGGAGAAGATACTTTTGCAACACTATGGTAGTTGTAAGTTATGGGGAGAATTCTTGCTCACAGTTCAGAGAAATTTCTCCAGATTCAAGGTTTCAGAGGTCAGGAAGATGTACGTACATGCAATTGAAGCTCTATCTGCTTCATGCAGCAAGCACTCTAGGCAGGTTCTCAACATTTATGCTTTATCCTCTTTTTTGGTTTGTCTGCAAGAGTGAATATTTTCAATTTATTTTTAATGTATCTTCTTGATTGCACATGCGATGTTATTTTCTATTTAGTGAATGATCTGATCCTCATATATAGTTGCACTGGAGAGAGAAAACTGAAGGAGGGATCCTGTTCACCAAGCAACTACTTTTCCTTAACTTTTTACTTCCCTCTTTAAGTGGTTGGAATTTGAAGGCAAGGGAATTCATGGTCTTAGAATAAAACTTATGTACAAGCATTTTATGCGCTGTATGAACAAACAAAGTTGAAACATCCTTTCATTTTTGCTTTCATTTTGAAGGTGTATAAAGTAGTTGCTTTATACATCATAGGTCACAGAGATAAAATGTTAGAACCAAACAACTTGACATCATTTGTGTGACCGTTTTCACGTATTAATTTAATATCTAGTGAATATTTTGTGAGATCTTGAAATTGTTCTAACAGGAAGCATGATTTGTTTTTAGCAGGTTCTTCAAGATGCTGACCCTTCTTCACCAGATCCTGCATTTGTTCAGTTAGAACTTGGTCTTGTGGATGTATTTCTTAGTCTTTGCAGATTTGAGTGGCAGGCTGGTTATAGAGAATTGGCCACAGCTTTATTTCAGGCTGAAATAGAGTTTAGCTTGTTTTGTCCTCCTTTGCTGCTCACTGAGCAGGGTAAACACAGACTGTTTGAGCATTTTTGGAACAGTGGGGGTGCTAGAGTTGGGGAAGAAGGGGCTCTCGGTTGGTCCACATGGTTGGAGAAAGAGGAGGAAACTAGGCAAAAAGTTATAAATGAGGAGCTCTCACGTGAAAATGAAGGTGGTGGTTGGACTGGTTGGTCAGAACCTAGGTCCAAAGATAACGAGGGTATTACTATAGTTGAAAATGAAGACAACAATGATGTGGTTACAGGGGATACTCAAGATGAAGAGGAATTTAATGAAGTTGAGACAGAAGTTGATACTGAGAATTTTCTGAAGATGCTGGGTATAGATATCAATGATGGGGATAGTGGTGAAGTTAATGACGCTTCAACTTGGATCAAATGGTCAAAAGAAGAGTCTTCTAGAGATTGTGATCAGTGGATGCCTGTTCATAGGAAATCAAGTAGGATCATCTCTCGTTGCATTAACTACTATCCTTCTCTCTAAATGTACTTTTTGTGTGTGCATGGCTTTTCTTGAATTTTGCTTTATTGCTTTGAAAGAAAATTTAATTTTATTACAAACAAGCTATTTATACAAGTGTGCTACTTAACAATGAACAGATACAACCTCTCCTGCTAGTGAGGCGCAGAAGACAGATGAGGATGAGCAACTCTTGAGAGTTGTATTGTATGAAGATGTGAATGAATACTTGTTTTCCCTAAGAACAACAGAGGCTCGACTATCGTTGTTGTACCAATTCATTGACTTCTATGGTGGGAAGATGTCTCAATTGTGAGTTTTCTAACATAGATACCCTTTGTGCACCCTAGTTGATGGTGGGAATCAGTTTTTTAAAAGCTAGGATGGATTAGTATATGCTCTAGTATACTAATTGGTTAGGAATCCAATGTGCCATGCTAGTTGGTTAACACAAAATAGTTGGTTAACACAAATGTGTGTTGCTAGAGTTACAAATGCTTTTAGTGGCTCAATCCTTCCGTGGTGATTTATTGCTTACACTTATTCATGTTATTTGAATTGATGCCATTGGTTTTGTATCTTCTTTCTTTTGTAGGTTTTGCTCCAATAGCCCAACAATGGCATACAGTATCCGTAGTTTGGAGAATCTGCCAGATTCTATGTTAGAGAAGTTGAAACGCATACATGAAGTTTTGACTAAAACACAGAATAGTCCTACTGGTTTCAGTTTTGATTTCCTATCCGACAGTTTCTCAAGGAATGCTGATATTATGAAATTTATACGGAATGCTGTTTTACTTTGCTTAACCGTTTTCCCACGTAATTACATGTTGGAAGAAGCTGTTCTTATTTCTGAAGAGCTATATGTTACAAAAATGAATTCTTCTAACAGTATGGTTACACCATGTCGATCTTTAGCAAAATCTCTTCTAAAAAGTGATCGACAGGTATTGATTTTCGTTGCTCTCTCTCTTGCTCCTTTTTTGTAAGATAAATGAATGTGTTTAGCAAATCTTTAGTATCTACAACTATATCTATTAAAATGTTGTGAAATATCTAAATTGATATTTTCATTTATTATATCTTTCAATGTTTCTGTTACCAAAATATTTTCTTGCAAGTGCAGAACTGACATTTTTGAAATTTTATTTGAAAACAATATATGATTTATTTCTGTTCTGATTATTTAAATTGCTGTGAAGGTGTCATGGATGAAAGGAGAGGCCAAATGGAATAATTTTTAGTTTGTTGTGATGATTTTACTTTAGAGATTTTATAGTAGTTTTGGGATATAAATCCTTGTAGGATAAGAAGATATGGCTTAATTAAGTTTTAAGCCCCTCATAACTTTATGCATTTTCAATTGAGTTCATAGATTCTTTTTGTTTTATTGAGTACTCAAAATTTTTATAGTTTCCAATTGAGCCTTGCTTTTTTAGTTTTTTTTTGTTAAGTGGGTAACATAACATAACTGTTATCCTGTCCCATCATCTTGCTTGTCTCTATGTACTAAGAAATGTGAGGTTTTGTGATTGATACAAAATGATATTGCCGTTAATGTAAAATGACAAGTGACTTTTATTGCTTTAACTGAAAACGTATTGGATTACAAGGTTGTCATGTTCCCCACTGGCTTCTGTGTCATCATCTACTGCGACCAAGGGACCGTTGCTATCACCACCATTGATGTAGGTGACGGAGAGAGTCCTTGTTATCCAAAATGTTTTCAATAAAAACAATAAAAGTCACGTGTCTTTTTATATTAATTGGAATATCAGTTTATATTAACCACAAAGTCTCCCTTTTTTATTACATCAGAGTAAGCAAGATGATGGGACAAAATAACAATCACATCATCCAGTTAGTAAAAAAGTTAAATTGTAGAGACTCAATTGAAAAATATAAATTTTTTTAGTACTCAATAGACCAAAAACATTTAATAGAGACTTAATTGAAAATACTCAAATTTAGGAGGAATTTGAAATTTAATTAAGCCAAAAGATAATTATATTCTTGTTGGAGACCCCTATTAAGTAGTTATGGAGAGAAAATAAAATGATGTTGTGTTTTAATGTTTAGAAGAGAAAAAGGTGCCAATAGAGACAACTTTATGAATGAGCACAAAATAAAACTGAGGTACCTAGTGACTAGAATTAAATGGTACCTTGCTGCTATTCTATCATTTATTAGGAAATGAATAAAGAACTATTTTTGTAGGATTAAGATTTACATTTCATGCTATTGATCTTATTCTTTGTTATGATATGTTTGCTTCTCAGATTATTTTATTCTTTTTATTTGGTTATTGTAGGATGTATTGCTATGTGGTGTATATGCACGAAGAGAGGCTACTTATGGTAACATTGATCATGCAAGGAAAGTGTTTGACATGGCATTGTTATCTGTAGAAGCGCTTCCTGTGGTATGCTTAGTTTTATTGCTTAAATGTCACTTTTTATTTTTGGTGAGAGATTCTTTGCTAACTCTTTTTGTATGGCAATTTGAAACACATGCTACCCTTTAAATAGGATTTCTCTATCAAATTTCTCTTTCTGTCAATTGTTTTCTCTTTTTTTAGGATTCCGTGACCTCCTTTCCCTTTTTGATATTATCTCTATATTAACAAGTCTTTTTAAAGGAAAAAAAGATACGTGAAGTATGCATGTTTGCTTTTACATTGTGTTTGGTTGGAGGGGAGTAAGGCAAGGTTTTTTCTAAAAATAATTTGTTTGGTTCAAAAAATTGGAGGGAAGGTAAACAAGGGATTCAATACCCCTCCCCGTCTTTTTCTCCTCTCCAATATTGAGGGATTTGGACGGGAGGGAAAATACTTGAAGTTTCTGGACTGTACTGACTAAATTATCTTTAGTGTGAACTTTAAAGGCCTAATGGCTTTATTCATCAATTATAACAGCACAATAGAAATTTACCAAAATTTTCCCCACCTTTGAAGTTTGAACTAAAAATAAACAACAGTGGGTACATTGCCCAATTAAAGATATGGAGGATAGCTAACCTACGCATAAAGGTGAAATAGTTAGCATGCTATGCATATATGTACAATAACGTCCATGTGTGCTACAAAATTGTAGCACTAGCATTCTGATATGTACTTGCATGTGTGTGTTGTCCCTAAGATTTTGTGTCTGTGTGTTCATTCTTATACAAAAAAAAGGATCATATGATACAGTTTTTTTTTTGTAGTTTTTGAAGAATAAACTATTTTTAGCCTTTGAGAAAAACACTAAAACAAGTTTCTGCTTTTTTAAAAAACTTACATAACATAGTTATTATACATTTTTTTTTGAAACAAATCTTATAATTAAACTTAGAAAAAAGCACAAACTAACAAGCCTTTTGTTTTTTAATTAAATAGCTTTAATACAGGTTTTTTATGTCACAAATTCTGCCTGAGTTTTTGTTCTTTTTGATGATTGCATTTTCACTTTAATGGAGTAGGAACTACAGTCCAGTGCTCCTCTTCTATATTTCTGGTATGCTGAGGTGGAGATTGCAAATAACTCTGCTGATGGTTGTGAGTCTTCATGTCGTGCAATACATATATTATCATGCTTAGGAAGTGGTACAAAATACAGCCCATTTAAAAGTCAAGCTTCAGGTGTGCAACTGCTTAGAGCACATCAAGGATTTAAAGAAAAACTAAGAACAGTATGGTCATCTTGGGTTCGTGGTGTAATAAATGACCAGTCTGTAGCTCTAATATGTTCTGCTTCCCTGTTTGAGGAGCTGACCACTGGATGGGATGCGGGTATTGAAGTTTTGAGTCAAGCTTTTTCAATGGTGCTTCCAGGTTATGCCTCTTCATAATGGATATTCTCTTTAGAAAACATGGGACATTTAAGACAAGTGTTATTTTAAAGTTCAAATAGATGTTCTTAATTTTTCTTAACATTATCCAATCTTCCCCATGACGGTCTTTGTCATTTTTGTTGGTAACTGGTGGAAACTATAATTATACTATTCAGACATCCAAAACTTCTAAGTCCACATTTTGAACATGATGTTATTTGTAAATATTAAGTAATTTTTTTTTGGTTGCTCTCTTTTGGGGTGGTAGGATTGCATGGAATTGATATTTGCTGTATCTTGATGCTCTGTTGCATGGCTATTCCTCCTAAATGTTATTATTTCAGTTTGACCTGTAGACACATGGATAGATTTAAAATACGTTTTTTGTATCTTCGATGGAAAGGAATTTAACATGATTGCAATTGAAACATGGTATGTAATAAATAATATTTCTATTGGCCAAGAAACGCACAGGAAGTGCAATGCCATGTACTAAAATGCTCTGATAGAAGCAGTTTGTAATGTCGCCTGTCTTTACTGCTTCATATTTGGTACTTATGATGTGAATCTAATGCTTGCAACCTGCAGAAAGAAGAAGTCAAGGTTATCAGCTTGAATTTTTGTTTAACTATCATATAAAGATGCTTCAAAGACATCAAAGAGAATCAAGTCTCATGAAAGTTTGGGAATCCATCTTGCATGGCCTCCAGATATATCCCTTCAGTCCTGAACTTCTAAAAGATGTAGTGGAGGTCGGCAATTATTACACAACATCTAATAAATTGCGGCGGATTCTAGATGACTGTTGTTACAAGTATGTTCCTTTTCCATATAGCTTCATGATTTTTTTCAAAGGATGTCATGGTCTGATTAGACAGAAATTTCAAGACAATAATATTGCAACTCGAAAGATTTTGAAATGGTTTCTTACCCGGGTCAACAAGCACAAGTTAATTGCTTTTCTTAGGGAAGATGTAGACCACTAATGAAAGTTGTAACTTTTATCCAACAAGTGAATTTAAGCTTAAAATTAGACTTATGTTACTACTATAATGTATGTTTAATTTTTTTAAAGAAAAATGACATTCAAAAGCTATTCTAGGAACTTTATGTGAAATATAAAGTGCAGCCCTTTTTTTCCCTGTCATATCTTGTTTTGATCTCAAAGGAAGGAGCCCCTTCTAAGGCAATGTACTTTCTCTCTCTGCCTGTTGAAAGCAAGAAATTGGTTTGTTTGTTAAATTTTTAGCTTTCTACTTCCAAGCATTACACTATGATGTTGTAAAGAGTGCAAGTGGAGTGCTTAAAAACTCTTCGAAGGTTTTGTACATTGAAGGTTGTTGTAATTTAGAAGTCCCCCTCCCCTTTTAAGGTTCTAAGTAATCTATTTCTCCCTCTATTTAAATAGCAGTAATATTTGCTTTGTACACCCGATATACAAATCACTTTTTTTATGATAAATATTTTATATCCTCTTATTTTAGATTCAAATTTCCTTTTTATTACTGTTACAGTTTTACACGTGTTTTCTGTTTCCACATAAGTATATGTATGGTAATTTCAAATGTTCTAGTTGGTTTGTGCAAATTTTCTTGGTTATAAACTAAGCAATAATTTGTTCTTTTGTGGTACATTCTCAGGAAACCATCTGTAGTTCTCTGGCTTTTTGTGTTGTCATTCGAAATGTTTAGAGGTGGTTCACAACACCGAATCCGTAGATTGTTCGAAAAGGCATTGAGTAATGACGGTCTTAGCAGCTCAGTTGTACTGTGGCGTTGCTACATTATGTTTGAGATGGAAATTGCAAATGATCCTTCTGCAGCTCGTCGTGTTTTCTTCCGTGCTATCCATTCCTGCCCCTGGTGAGAACTATGTTTTAAATGATTGAATGATATTTCCTTTGTAAATTGAGTTTGCCACAGTCGAAGCTGAAAACAATCCACTTGGGTGTTTAGAGTTGGAGTGTCGTGTACCTCAGCAGTATAGCCCAGAAGTACAAAACAGGGTGAAAGAAAAAAAAGCATTTACCGAAAAATTGTTGTTGGGAAACAATTTACAAAAGTAGGTGATTTGCATGAGAATTTTTTGGTTACGCCAAAGTACATGGCAACATATAGGGTTGTAATCTTGTCTCCGTCCAAGCTACCAACATGACTTTATAGCCTACTCAAATGTGACACAGAAAGTAGAAAGTATTGGTTTTTTAGTTGGCGACTTCAGAAGGAAGTTAGTCAATCATTTAGCGACACCAATTAGTCATATTTAGTTGGTTTTTAATTTGTGGTCACCAAATAGTGCTGATATTTCAAATTGATGCTTTACGCAACCTAAAATAAACAATTAATCCTAGATTAAATTTAACAATACACCAATGGCAGTGTAGTTAATTTTCATGAAAGTATTGTTGTGTCTTGGTTTAGTTTTTATTTTATTTCTAGTGTAAATCCTCCATATGCGAGGTCCATCTCCTTGGCCTGCTAATAATGAACCTCTTTCAAAATCTGACAGATTACAGTTTTTTGTCACTTTTGTCTGTTAGCTTACGGGGCACCTGATCCTGTTAGACCATCTCTTATAGCCTGTTTGTTTAACAAACCAAACTCGGTTTAGAGAATAAAGCACTAACTCTCTGACTTTCTTTTTCCAAAAAACACTTTTTGGTAGCAGGCAGACGTTTCAAATGCATAAAATAGACGCATAAGAGAAATCAGGTCTATACACCTTACTTATCTTCAAGACTCTACCCTATTGATTTTATCTTGAAATCCATACCTTAAAGCAGGAGTCTTCTGGAACTAACACTTCCCAGAAACGTGATATAGATTTAACAGATCCAAAAAAATGGGAATTTTCTATCAGGCAATACTATACCTTGTGATAATTTGATATCTCAAGTTACATTTACACGTCTGCCTTTTTGCTGTGTATACACATTTGCTCCTATTTTTATTACATTACTATTCTCATTACATCATTATTAATGTTAATATGCATACCAGGTCAAAAAGGCTATGGTTGGATGGCTTTCTCAAGCTTAATTCTGTCCTTACTGCAAAAGAGCTATCTGATCTACAGGAAGTTATGCGTGATAAGGAACTGAATCTGAGAACTGATATCTATGAGATCCTTCTGCAAGAGTCATGACATCTACACTCCCAGTGCTGCTGTTTTCCGATTGTTGGAAACGTTGCTAGTGTAGTATCTGATGCATTGCTCTTGTCTTGATATGATGCGACACGTTTGGTACATTTTTCAGATTGAGTTTACCTGCATGGTTATAGCTTGTGGAATTGATACATTGTAGTATAAGTGTAAATTTAGGGGTATATCTGAACTTGCAATGCACTTGTAAATAAACATTGGAATTGAAAGAAAAACTAAATATCAGGAACCAAAGGTTGCTAGCTTATGTTTGTTCAATTGATTACCTAAATTAAAAAAAAAAAATCAGTTAGCAGTTTGCTGATAAAATGTTTGATTGGTGCTCTATTTGAGTGGTCGGTCCACTGGAAAACTTGATGTGCTTCACTCACTTTTTATTCTTATTTTTTTTTAAAATATAACAATTTTTAAAATTTAAACTTTAAATAATTAGACTGAAATCGATATGTTATATAACTTCAATATTTAAAAAGTTAAATACATATATAATTTTAATATATTATAAAATTAATAAAAATATTATTTACACTTATCATAAATTTTCGATTAGATTTCCAATTCCTTTGAAAGGTCTTCTTAACTAGTTAGGCTTTTATAAAAGTCTTATTTTCAGAAGCAAATTTGACATGATTTGATATGATATAGGTCTGTCTCCAGACTGAATTGAATAATCTATCTTTTTCTATCCCTAATTAGGATGAGATTGTCAAATAAAAAGATTTTTTTTTATGATTTGTAAAATTGTCAAAATTTTACATTATTTATGTTGGTCTCACAGTAAATAATCACTGTTAAATAACTCGTTATCGTGACAGCGTAATATATTTTACATTTCAAAAATTATATACTATTATAATTAATAAATAATAAATCAATTGTTGTACATGCAGAGTTAATGCAGGTCACGTATTATTAGGACAATTTCTTTATTGAGTTAATAATTCTTTAACACAATTACAAAGTGCTTGAATGGTCAATGACAAGGAATTAAAAAAGAAACATTGATTAAAAATAAAAATAAATTGATTTATTTTCAGTGCTCACTGTATATCTATTTTTATGTATTAAAGTATCATATAAAGTGGTAGGTGTATCCTAATAACTAAAGACAACACGTGTAAGACTCTTAGTCGTGCTGAAAAATTAAGATCTTAAAAATTAACAATATCATTTTAAAAAAATCGAGGAAAAAAAAAGTCTAAAGACAGTTTTTAATTTCATTCAACATTCAACATTAAACATGTATAACATTATGTTTTATGTTAGAAACATGTATTTTTTTCCAGAGTATTGATTAATGTATATACTCTTATTTTATAAAAAATTATCATACCAAATTATAACTATATTCTTAAAATAGGTCTCACACTAACAAAAATTAAAACATTTGCAGATTAAAAAAAATGACGTGTTAGCAATTTTTCAGACTTTACTGATATACTTTGTCTTAGAAGGGATGTTTTAATAAATATAATTTTAATTTTCTTAAAATATATCTAAAATTAATATTTTTCTCACAGGAAGAACATGGCCACCGTGTTTTATGATTAACATAGTTATTTTTATTTATTTTTATTTTTTTATAAAACCTTTCATGTTATGCATCATTATTTAACTTGACATAGTTAGGTTGACACCTCAAACAACAACAATCATCTGTCATCACATGAAAAAGATATTATTAAAATAGAAAATTGGAGAGTAGACCAAAATTCATATGTTAACAAAAACGATACATAGGTAAACTATACCTATTTATAAAAAATTCTAAGAACAAACTATATGGAAGCCTATTATACCAATAAAATGATTCTCTATGAATAAATTCTAGATTAACCAACTTATCAACACATGCATGCATTTCCTTTACGAAAAATATGAGTAACCCTAAATCGGATTTTCCCACCGTAATTAAGACAAGTATTCCATCGATTACGAAACATCCACAAAATATTAGTCTTAACAGTAAACACAACACAAACCAATACAGAATCACATTCAAGTCAGACATTAGTAAGTTCCATATTTTGAACTTCCTCCATAGCAAGTATAATTTCATAAAACTTAACAATCATAGCAGTCTGAATTTCAAGAAACGCAGAGAAAACATTGATAAACTCATTCATACTAATGAAACTTTTAATTTCTTTAGGTTTCAAATTCAAGTTTTACAAATTAAAAAGGCAATGAAAAAAAATTATACTAGTGAAAAGAATAATCACAAACTAATTTAGTAAATACCTTGTGTTAATAACATAAAAATACTCATAATAAAATGATGGTATGAGAATGTTAGAAAGCAAATGTTTACTTGCCAAAAAATATCATTCTCTAATACGATGTGACATATACTTTGACTTTCTATTTTGTCTTTCTTTTTTTCTGTATTTCGAACTTAGTTCACCCATATTTTTGTAGTCTAAGTTTTACTACACCTTATGACAGATATTTTCTGTTGAAAACAATTTTTTTTTGTTCAAACAAGCCATATTATTACGTAGTTAACTGGCTCATGGTATCTCTCAGTCATGTGTTTTCAATTGTATGATAAGATTAAATAACATACAAAAAATAACTATTAGTGTTTGATTATTGCAAGTAAATGTTTGTGATCAAACGTGTCAAGCCATAAATTCCTCTTGAAGTCAACTCTATGATGCTAAACATGAACAATGAGTGCTTAGTTTATTCATTTATGTTTAAGGTTTGATAACAGAGCAACTCTGACATCTGGATATCTCTGAAGCTATGTGAAAGACATGAACAATGAGATGAAACTATTATTTATTCTCTGCTAATCCAATAGTACATTTGTTTCTTTCTCATTATGATGTTGACAATGCCAACGAGGATTTGAACTAAGTTAATTAAGTATTTTTACAAGAGTTTTTTTTTTCTTTCTCCTCAACCAACTCTAAGAAAATATCTATTTTCTAATCCTTTTCCTCTTCTTCACAAAAATGCCGTATTCAGAACGTATCCACCCTCTCCGTCGATTATCTGTGCAAAAATTTGAATACTCTGTATTTAAGTAACGGTTTGGGATATTCTGCTTCTATCTTCTTCATCTTCCACTTTCACTTACTTTAGATGGAAAAGAATGAAAAAAACAAACTAAATAACTAAATTTTTGTGGTTTAATTAATGTTTCTTTTTCTTTTTCAAGAGTTCTTTCTTTGCTGATAGAGACATTTGTTTTTATCATGTATGACTTGGTCTCTTATTTCTCTTCTTACATTGCACTCACCACTTTGCTTGCACCATTATCACTTTGAAGCTGTGCACTACATAACTGTCAATCTATGATATATAAATCCTAAGTCAAATCAGAAGACAACAAACATCAACAAAATACCTTAACCAACAGTTGAATATCCAATAATTATCTTCTCAAACTTTGCTGGCAGTTCACTACATGCATGCATATCACTAATAAAGCTATGATGGCATCATTATATATAATCACAGCATGCTTGGCTGAACACACAACTCCACCACTTACCATCTTATCCTTTTCATAAACCTCTTCTCAACCATCCATGACAATTCCTCCAATAAGTTTTGTTCTAGGAGTAGCACTTTGGGTGCTATTCTTCTCAAAACCTTGTCTCACAGTGTTTGTAAGCATTGATTGTGGATCCTCACAATCTTCCACTGATGAAAACAACATAAGATGGGTTGGAGATGGTGACTACATTCAACATGGAGAGTCTCATGATGTCTATCTAGGTTCTAATCCATTGAGCACTCTGAGGGCATTCCCAAATAGAAAAAAGAGTTGCTATTCCATCAGAGTTGGGAAAGGAGAAAAAATTCTTACTCGAGCAAGCTTTTACTATGGCAATTATGACAAAAAATTCTCTCCACCAGTGTTTGATCTTCAGTTTGATGGCAACTACTGGGCCACAGTCAACAGCTCAAGTTACTATTATGTAGATTATGAAGCAATATATGTAACAAAGGGAAACTTCACCAGCATATGTGTTGCTCAAACAATGCCTAACCAGATTCCCTTCATATCATCCCTTGAAGTACGTAGCTTGGACCCCACAATGTACAGTCATGTTGATCCCAATCATGCATTGATTTTGCAATGGAGATATGCTTTTGGTGGAAATCAAACTATAAGGTATTAGCAATTACCCTCACTCTGTAGTAGATTTATGAACTATGATAAGTAGAAGTATATGTTATGAACTTATGGTATTTGAACTCAAAGTTTGAATTTCCTCACTATATATAGTATATAGAAGGATTCCCTTATTCCAACTATAGCAAGTTTTGAAACACTCTTCCCTTGAACAACTTCCATGAATGCTGAAGTTTAACTGTTGAGTAAGAAGTTTTTTCTTCATAGCTAAACTACCTCCCAAAATTTCTATATAATTTTAAACAGAGTTTAATTTTCATAAAAGACTTTTAAATTGTAGACCTAGACCAATGTAATGTTAGTTAAGAGTTGTAATTATTATTTACAAAAACTAACCAATTTAGTATGATATTTGTGGCTGAATAGACTGTAAAAGCTCTTCACATTATTGGTGAATTAGATTGAATGGCATTTGGAAGCAGCACTTCATTTTATTTTATTGTATAATACACTTTCCAAAAGAAAAATGTTTGCCATCAAATTTGGTGTTTGATATTGTTATTGTTGCATCAACTGGAATATGGTAGGTACCCAGATGATGTTTTTGATCGAATATGGACGCCATCATTTGGTATAGGTCTTTCTGAAGTGAAAAGTGAGGCATCAGGTATTGACACTAGTACAGCAGAAGATCATCCACCACAAGCTGCACTTGGAAATGCAGTTATTTCCTCAAGCACTACACAGAACATGCAGTTCATCAATAGGCTGCCCACAGAGGAGCTTCCTATTTACATCACTGCTTACTTCTCAGAAGTGAATGAAAGTGCAGCAGGCAAAAGATCCATTCAAATGTACGTAGACAACAAACCCTTTTTAAGTCCAATAGTTCCTCCTTTTGGAAGTGTGAAAGAAGTGTACATCACCAACGTGACAGCTTCAGCAAACACTTCATTTGTTCTGCAGGCTTCAGCCACTTCCACCCTTCCTCCTGTACTCAATGCTCTTGAAGTTTATACCTTAAGTGATACATTAACTGCAGGAACTGATAGCAGAGATGGTAAGTGTGTTATGTTGTTATCAAAATATGTATATATCTCTACAGGGAGCACATAATTTGATAACTCTTTATCATGGGAAATGAGAATTATTGTGGTTAAGATTAACAAATGCTCACGACTTTTTAAAATGATTGTGGCCACTAACTTCTATTTGACAATTTATATACATGGTTGTTTGATCCAAATTTACTGTTCTCATTCTTAGTCTCCTTATAATAAAAAGATGTCACTTTATATGTCTAATATAGATGTTTGTGGGATCCCTTGTGGTTGGAGAATAAGAAACTTGTGTTGAGATTATTTATATAAGGGTTGGGACACCCTTAAAGGATTTCATTTTATTTTATTTATTCTTTGTTGATAAAAAAAATGTCATAGATGTTCTTAAAGTTACCATGAGTTATTTTAACTTAGTATTTTTTTGTCTATGTTTTCTTTTGTCAATTTAGTGCAAGGTTTGTTAGAACTGCAGTTGGCATTTGATGTGCTTGTGGAGTGGAGTGGTGACCCTTGTCTACCAAATCCATATAACTGGGATTGGATACAATGCAACAGTGAAGTCAAGCCTAGAGTAATTGCATTGTAAGTTCATATCTCTTCTTTCAGACAATGTTTAGAATTTTTTTTATCAGAACAATGTTTAGAAATTATACACAAAATAACTGCTAACTCTTTTTTTATATATATGATGGTAAAACATAGGTATCTTAATGGTTATAATCTGCGAGGCACACTTCCAGATTTCAGTTCCATGAATGCACTTGAAATCATGTGAGAAACATAAAATCCTCAAAATTTTTTGTTGCATCTGTTACAATCAAACCTTGGCTTTCTATTTATCAATTAAACTTCTCTGAATTGCAGTCATTTGCAAAACAATACCATAGAAGGCCCCATTCCTGATTTCCTTGGTCTTCTGCCTAATCTCAAAACATTGTAAGTTTCATTCTTATACATACACACCATGTTCAAACAAATGCATCAGGTGTTTTGAACTCTACATTGAAAACTAAATTTTTCCAATTCTTTGTGCAGGAATTTGTCTAACAACAGGTTCAATGGTTCCATACCCACATCTCTAAAGAATAAAAACATTGAACTTGTGTAAGTTAATTTTTTTATGCTTCTCTGATAGTGAGAAGCTACATTAGGATTTAACTTCTTCAGGGTTTTTCAAACCCATTTTTTCAAACAACTTTTTCTCCTTTTCATATATAGTTGTGTGCATTTTCTGACTTCCATTTTCTAATTTCAGTACAACAAATAATTGCCTCTCGGGAGTGAAGTGTCAACCTCTAAGTGATTCTCCAAAGAAGCTTCCAAAGTCACCACTTCAGTTTGTTTCAGGCGATGAACCTTTGGGAGGAGGAAGTGAGAAGATTATTAACAATCTAAACATAGCATTCATAGTAGCTATGCAAACTCTGCTGTTACTAGTTTTTAGTGCTGTGCACTTTTAGACCCATTCCCATGCATTGTTGGTATTAATATCTGTTTTAGACAAGTTCTAAATCAGTGTTTACTAGAAATTTGTTTGAGTGCACTTCATTTGTTATGAATATATTGTATCCTTTTGTCGTTATGAATGAAGAAAGAGGATTGTTAATTTTACCTCTTTTAATTGCAGAATTAGGAGTAGTGACAGAATAATTATCCTTCTCCTTATCAATGGTGTTTTCATCAGCATACTCTCTTGTATCTCACACTGATCATGCGCCTAACAACTGATCTTCATTAAATTTGTATGAATGGAAAATTTTTGTTTAATCTTTTTTCATTCTCAAAATAGTTCCCTTTCTAATATCTCTTTTGCCTTGAACTTCATCCATAACATTTATTCTCTGTTTTGTAGTAAAATTTTGGAACACCTATGTGCTTTTTCTATGTTATCCATTAATGTGTTCGTTTCTTATGTTATGAAGTGATTAAACATATGGCTTTCTAATTACTTGATAAGTTAAGTCTTTTTTCTGAATTGCATTGATTTGCAAAACAATACCATGAATTCCTGATTTCCTTGGTCTTCTGTGTAATATTAAGACACTGCAAGTTTGATTTTTAAATGCAACACATTTCTCAAGTTTGATTTCCTGATAAATGCAACACATGCTTTGAGATTGAAAACTTTTTCCACTCTTCAGCAGGAATTTGTCTTATAATAGGTTCAATGGTTCCAAACCCACATTTCTCATAGAATAAATTCATTGACCAAACCCGATCATATATATATATATATATATATACATACATATATATCAGTAAAAGAAATTCCAAAACTTTTTTTTCATGTTACAAGTAGCACTGAAATGTTGCTTTAAAAATGTTTCCTATTTTTAGTTTCTTTCAGATATCTCAATTTCGAGAACTGTGTTTACATGTTGAATGGATCCAAGTGTAATTTCAATTTCATCAGCCTTGCTTCTTGGTTTCTGCAACTGCTTCATTTGGTTAAAATTAAATCATGAGTGGGTCAATGAGTTGGATCCAGAGTTTAAAAATTAAAAGTCTTGACACAATATGTATCTAGTCATAGTTATCGTAATTTATAATTAGTTGATAGTATAATTTTTTTTTACATTAGCAATACATTAAACAAACAATTAAATAATATAATATATTTTATGTTAGTCATATAATATAAATTTAATTTGAAATCGTTAAAAAATGTTTTTTCTTTTTTCATTCAACACCTTACTGCAATTACAAAAATAAATGATAGAGATAGAGGTCAAGAACTTCAATCTTGAACTGTTGAGTACAATCATTTATTAGAACTAGATGTGATGTTCATGAGAAATATTTTAAATACATTTCTATCCATTTTTAATAATTTACAAGTGTATTCAAAATATTGTTGATAATTTTATTACGAGATTACTGATACACAAATTAGCAAAACTTCATACAGCAAAGTACATATTCTGTTTGTTTGTTTTATTTTTGCTACAAGATATACAGAAAAATCTTACCAAGGGAAGACTGTACTGATGTATGACTTTTAAGGTAAAACTATTCTTCATAGAACGAGGGTTAGAAGGTCCAGAACCACTTATAGGAACGCCATAGTTTGTGAAATTCATAATTCCATCTGCTTCATCCACAATGACCATTTAACTGCTTCTAAAAAATTATCATTTCGTCGCAGTGCAGTGATAAGATTAGTGTAGGTTGTCTTGTCGGGTTCTATTCCGTTTTTTCTCATTTCCTTGATCAAACCTACAGCCTCTTCAACCATTCCTGCAATCCCATATGCCTTGATCAATGTGTTATAGCTGCACAAATCAGGTCTGAGTCCACATTCTTTCAATTCTGTAAGCACGGTAGCAACTTCATTAATCCATCCTTGTTCTCCATAGATATTGATCATAGTGTTGTATGTGTAGTGGTCAGAGGCACAATTTGAGTCCTTCATCCTTTGCAGTACAGATCTAAATGTCTCCATTTGACCATTTTTCCCATAAGCATCAAGCATTGAATTGTATGCTTCAAGGGAAACTGAAAATCCATCAAATTCCATTTTCTGGACTGTCAATGACATGTTGTCGAAGTCTTTATTTTTGCCATATGCAGCTACGATTGTATTGTAAGTGATCACATCAACCAGGCCTTCTTTCTTAGCCATGTTGTACAGCCTCCGAACCTTCTTGAAAAGCTTGGCTTTCCCGAAGACATCAAGCATGACATTAAAGGTAATTGTGCTAGGCACAAATTCACGCTGTATCATCTCATCAAAAAGCCTAGAAAGCTCATCCACTGGGAGAGCCTGAGCACAGCAGTTTATGACACAATTATATAGTTCCTGGTCGAAATCCTCTCGATTTTTCGAGATTTTGTAGTATAAATCAGTCAATTTATCCACCATGTTACATCTTTGATAAATACGCAGCATGTCACACAACAAAAACTTGTCCGGAACAATATCTGATCGCTCGTGAAGAGCTTCCAACACCACGCAAGCATCTTTCAAAGATCCAGCTTTGACATACATCCTTACAACAATACTGAAAGCAATCATATCCAAGGCAACTCCCGAAGACTTCAACTTCAGATACAACTCTTCGGCATCCTCGAAGAGGCCCATGACACTGTAAATGTCAATCATGGTGCAGGCGATGTGCATGTTTGGGATGTCATCACATTTGGGCATTTGGGTGTATATCTTCACAGCATCCTCCAGAAAACCTGCCTCTTTGCCCGAGCAAATCAAAAGATGATAGAGGTTATCCTCATATCTAGAATCTCGCCACTCTTTGTCATTCAACACTTTCAAGGCATCATCCACCAGCCGATGCTTCACATAAGCCATGACCAGAGTGGAACAAGAACTCTGGTTGACCAGCACGTGCTGATAAAACACACCTTTGAGCAGATGTGGCACCTTATGAACCTTTCCAGCACTCTCGTACACCTGCAGCAGAGTACCAATTATAGAAGAATAGTGGCATCCACACTCCACCATATCATCAAGAATCTCAAAGACAGCTTCATCATCTCCATATTTAGCCTCCAGCTTAATCAATGTAAACAAGTTGGAGGAATTGGGCTTGAACCGCAACTGTTTGAGCTCCTTATAATATCTCGTGGCATACACATAGTTATCAGCTCTACCCCAACCCTCAATCATGGATCGGTAAGTAGTTTCATCCGGATCCAACAGTGAACTCTGTCGAATCCTCATGAACAACCTCTGTGCAGAATCCATTTTACCAGCCTTCCCATAACCAGTAATCATAGTGTTGTAAGCAATAATATTAGCACAAAACCCTGCCTCTTGCATTGCCTCCAACACGCTCTCAGCATCCTCCAATTTTCCTTGCTGGCTATAAGCATTCAACATCACCAACCAATTCTCCAAATTCGGCACCACCTCGTCCTTTCTCATCAACTCGATCACGCATAGGGCCTTCTCATACAACCTCAAACGCGTGTAAATTGTTATCATCGAAGAATACGCAGATTCACACACAATTCCAAACCCTCTCATTTGGGAAAACGCAAATTCCGCCTCCTCCAGGTTCCATCCCTTCCGATAAAGGCCCATGAGCATCCCAATGGTCGCCACATTGGGCGCCACGCCACAATCCAACATCATTCGGAACCACTTCGTCCCCAATTTCACCAGATTCCGTTTGCAGCAGGCGTATATAAGAGTGTTGAAGACGTTGAAGCTCAATTCGGAACCGAAACTCGCCTTCATTTCAGAAATCAGCTTCTCCGCGCCTTCCCAATCTCCTCTTCTGCTCACCACGCGGAGTATCACATTGTAAGCGCCGGCGTTGCGTTCCAGCTTCCCGCTTTCCCTCATCTTCTCGAAAAACGACAGCGTTTCGGCGTCGTCCTCCGCGCTCTCTTCCAGCCGCTTCAAAATCGCGTTGCACTGAGCCGTGCTCAGTTCGGAAGAGAATTCCACGTCAGCATCGGGTGAGAAGAGTTTCAGGTGGTCTCGACTTTGCTTCGGCGCTCGCTTCGAAACCCGAAGCTGAGGCTTGTAATTGAGCTTTGCCTCGGTGACCCAAACGCGCTTCTTGGCTTTGAACGAGGAGAAGCTAAGTTGGAACTGAAGGGTTCCGGAGAAAGCAAGAATCTGACATGAGGGTAGCGGTTGTAACCGCTGCTGCTGGAAGCACTTCTTCATTTTGCTTTCATCTCTTCATGTGTTGTGTTGTGTTGTGTGGTGCTTGTAACCAAAAAATATCATCCAAATCTACTCTTCCCAAAAGCACTTATTCAAAATCAATTTTAAGAACAAACACTTCTCTTATTTACTCTAATCCACAACAAATCTTGTTCTCTGTATACATATAAATGAAACTAATTATATTCAATTAGTGTTTTTAAGAATCATTATTCAACAAAAGTTTTTTTTTTTTTCAATAAATATTCATAGGAGTTTTTCTTGATGTGTTATCTTTTATAATATGTTTTTTCATCTTTACTTATAACTTGATTTTTTAATATTTAAAAACATCAATAATTAAAAATAGCATTGTATTCCAAATAAGTTATTTATCACAAGTTCAAAATATAAATTATATGTTTAAAACTAACTATTTGTTATAAATTTTAGTTAGATAAAATATTGAAAATTATTTTTAAACAAGTATTTTAGAAATTTAAAAATAAATTATAAATATATTTGATACTATATGTTCAACCTGATCTAAAACCTTCACCTTATTTTGTTATTGGAGGTGTTAATAAAATAACTAACAAAATAGTTAATTTAAATAAATCAAAGTAAACCTTTGGACTAAATATATATCTTTCACATTGAGATAATACTTTAAGATATTATTTGTTTTAGAGTTAAAAACTTCGTTACGATTTTATTTATAAAATCATTTCAACGGATTAATGAAAAAAGATGTATATAACTCATCTAGGTTTTGATTCCTAAACGATACGAGACTATATTAGACGTACGGAGAAAAAAATAAGGATTTGTCAGACCTTAAGTCTATTGAAATAACATTACTAGAATCAATCACCACATTTGAGGTATTATTTATTTTGAAATTCAGAATTTCGTCACAGTTTTTATTAGTATATAAACTTCTATTAACGTTCACCTTTACGTTCACCTCTACTAATAAACTATGTAAGATTATATTATATATTATTTTTTATGTTTCAATTTTAAAAATCTGAATCATTAAAAGAATAGGAACTATACTTCTTAAAATATTATAAAAGTCTTATTAAAATAAATCTAACTTGTAAAATTTGTTTATTGATTTTTTAAATAATAAAAATTTGTTCTCAAGTATTTATAATTCACTACTAGAAAATAGTTAAATAGAAACCAATTTTAAAAATTAAAAATAATTAGTTTTTATATTAACTAAATTAGATACTAAAAAAATTATTAGTTTCTAAATTAGTTTCTATTATTGATAAATAGTTTCTAAATTGGTATCTAATTAACTACCAATTATTTTTTTTAAAAGCTTTCATGTTAGACATAATTATGCAACTTGACATCTCAACTAGGTTCACATCTCCAGCAATAACAATCATCTGCCATCACATAAAAAAAGATTATTAAAAAGTAACTAATTAATTAAATACTAATTTAGAAACTATTTATGAAACTAATTTAAAAACTAATAATTTTTTTAATCTGTAAAATAATAACTAATTATTTTTTATTTCTAAAATTAATTTTTATTTAATAATTTTCTTGTAGTAATTATATTACACTATTAGATAAACTGATCTACTCTCCTACTAATGTTTTTCTTTTCTTTTCGTTTCATATTATCACTTAAATATTCATTCTAGTTTAGTTTATTAGATATGGTTTTTGTATAAAAAGATTGGTTATATATTATTAATGAATAAATTTATGTATAATCTTGAGTGAAAGTAAATGAAGTAATTAAATGTTGTTGTGTCTTGTTTCAATATGTACTAAAACTCAGATAATTAAATTAAGGTTTGAATATCTTAGTCGTGCTTCTAACATATCCAATTTATCGTTTTAACTCCTACTTTTTTTTCACTTTAGTTTTTTGTAATTTAAAATTTTCCTGTTGGACTTGATTAAGAAGCGAAAACAATAAAATTTTATATTATAGGATAAAACCATCGATCTTTTTTGTAAAAATAAAAATTATAAAATAGATACATTATAGGAACATTTATTATTTTATGTTATTTTTGAAATTTTATGTCATTAATACACAACGTATTTTTTTTAAAAGTAATTTATAACTTTGTTAATTCAAATCTAATTTCACACTAATTAAAAATACTAATGTTAATTAAATTTCTTTATTCTTCTTCATTTCATAAAATAAAAAAATTGTATTTTCGAAATTATCATGAATCATAATTATAGGAATAATATACACATTTAAACATAAAGAAACAATATACATATCTGATTAGTTGTTGGGCATATCCAATTAAAAAATAATTATTTTAGAGTTACCGAAGATTACAATAACTTGTATAGCAACGTTTTGTGAAAGAATAATGTTGGTGAAAAGTTGAAGCATCATTATTAATCATCACACAGATCCTAAAGTAAATTGATTGGCAACATTGATGAATCCATGCCATGAGTTGCATACCTAAATTGGTAGAGACATGGAAATTATTACACATGATTTGATTTCAAGGGTCTCCATCCCAAAGCTCTTCCAAGGTTTTGTAGGGTCCATTTTCTGATACAAAGTTTATTCCAGAATACATCCTAAGCTGTGGAATGTCCCTGAATTTCTGTGATTCCTCCTGCTTCAGTTCCCACTCAAATATCTCAAGGTTCTCTTTCATTCTCTCCTTGTTGAAGCTTCTCACAACAGCAATTCCCCCTTCCTCGTATATCCATCTCAG
>Ga0123342_1002150_pt1 | contig 33013 bp, 9 predicted proteins | sample Turbeawhitnodule_FD_89960 | JGI IMG/M metagenome (GOLD analysis project Ga0123342, IMG submission 89960) | Root nodule microbial communities of legume samples collected from Mexico - Turtle bean Mexico white nodule | ecosystem: Host-associated > Plants > Roots > Nodule | place: Mexico: Nepantla... | reverse complement strand
TGATATAAGAAAAAAAAAAGGAAAAAAAAAAAATACATATATATATATATATATATATATATATATATATATATATATATATATATATATATATCACTCTTGATGATAATAGAAGTGATGATGTTCATTCTTGATGAGGAGAAGATTGAGCATAGTAATTATGGTAATGAATGGAAATACCAGGAGCCTTTCTCTTCTTGAGAATGTCCATGCCCCCGAGGAAGAAGACGATGGGTGAAAGAGTGGTCCAGTCCTCGTTCTCTGCGCTGTACCCAGCCAAGAGTTTCTTTCTGGGATAAACCTTGGTGAGTTCATTGTACTTCTGCAACAGCAAAGAGGGGTTGGTAACAAACTCAACCTCTTTCTGGAACTGGTAATCCACAAAATCAACCAAGAAGGAGACAGAAGAGTAGAGACGAGAGTAGAAGTCCTTGTTGAGATCAGACGGTGAAATGGAGGCTTCGCTGATCACCCCATTCTCCTTCAGGTTCCTTATCAGCTGTCCCACGCACTGGATAAAGTCACCGGGGGAGGCATCGATCTGCTCGTACAGCACGTCAATGCCGTCCACGTGGAGGTTCAGCTCCTCGCTCTGGATGAGCTCCGTGAGGGAGCTGGTGGCGTTGGCGATCCACGTTTTGTTGTCGAGGGGTTTGAAGGGCTGGTGGCTGCCGCGGTTGCCGATGGAGATGAAGACTTTGACATCCACGTCCATGTGGCGGCTCTTCTCCTTGAACAGCTCGATGGCTTGGGCTGTGACCTTGGTGAGGTCCCAGGTGGGGCGGAAGAGGCCGTTGGTGGGGTGGTCGTCGTCGTCGTAGTCGGTGGCGAAGGTGAGGGCGATCTGGTACTCCTTCAGGAACTTGTTGGAGACGAAGACCTGGTCGAAGGAGTCGTCGAAGGTGTATTGACGGAAAATGGACAACATTGTGCGAAGGAAACAGTTTAAGGTTGGGTTTGTTGTGTGTGGGAAATTGGAAACCCAAGTTGTTCCTTATATACTACTGGTGCAGGGCTTGTTGGGTGATGATGTAATCCTTAATTAATTTTGATGTAAAATATGTAACAATTTATTCATTTTTCACATGACTTTTTCTTCCAAATATAGGTAGTGTAGAATTAAAATTAAAAGAGTGAAATTATTATTATTATGGTGGATTTAGTGAGTAATATATGAATGAAGGTGTGAGAAAAGGAAGAAGTTAAAGGCAAGGTTTAGGGTAAGGTTTAGGGAACTTAATGAAACAGCAATTTGATGATGCTATGATTTCACCAACTCTGGCTAAGTAAAACAGAAATACTTTCTCTTCATTGGCTACTTTTGGATATCTGCTCCTGGATTTCAGAAACCTTTAATTACTTTCCCTTCCTCTCATGGCTATCTCAGAATCGAATACTTGCTAATTAAATATTTCTCTAAATATTTTTTATATTTATAAGGAAGTCTTATTGATAAGAAAAAGAGTAAGTTACTCTTCCCACTTGAAGTTTGAAAAATAACATCACTATAATCAATTTCTGTAATTCTCTGAAATATAAATTCATGTAAAATAAATAAATAAATTTTGAAAGATTACAAATTGATGTATTTGACTATATAATTGTCAATTTTTTCATTTTTAACCAAAATTTTATTTTTTATTTTTTATTTTTTATTTTTTACTCTGATTTTTCACTTCAAAAAGTTTAGTTTAATTAATTTTTTTCATGATTCAATTTGAGAGATAGAGAGAGAACTACAATACCTAAATTATCTGGCATTACCATTTTCAGATTATTGTTGGAAATGAAGGAAATAAAATATCTAAAATAAATCAGACATCAACAAATAAGTGAGCCATAAAGTGAACACTGATAAAACAAAAAATTAAATATGTACCTTAATAGAGAAAATTTACCACTTCACTGATTAATCTTTGACTTGTATATATGTAAAAGTATTTGTTAATATAACTCAATCTTTAAAATAAATTTCAATATTTTTTTTATAATTTTGAAGAATGCAACATGGAGATGGGCTTCGCACGTGTGGGATATAGCTTAGTTTCATTTATTATAATTTCTCTCATTTTTACATTTTTTTCATAATTGCAGTATTTGATAATGTTGAAAAAATTTATTTAATAGTTTACCATATAATAAAAAAATTATCACTTCAATATTTTTTTATATAAAAAATCTTATTAATATAAAGTAGACGCGATAATAAGTTCTTATTTATTGAATACCTATACAAAAATAAAAATAAAATATATAAAAGTTAAACTTGTTAAAGTAATTCCCTAAAAAATACTCATAAAAAGAATAATAAAACTGTGTAATTCGTAATAAAAAAAATCGAAATGTAGAAAAACTATTCTATAATGAATGGGAAGTGATCTAACAATAGAAAGAAGCACCCTTCACATAATACTATATTATGATAACCCTAAAACCTAAACCATGAATCCATGTCTATAAATATTAATTGCTATTATAATCAAAAGTGAGAAAAAAAAATAGATAACAAGCTACTGATAACGTGTTGGAGAAAGCATGCACGTGATCAACTCTTTTTTTTCTTTCTAAAAATAATTTCTGATTTTAAATTTCTTAGAATTTTTTTGTTTATAATTTTTAAACTTTTAGTTGCTGCTGGTATTTATTTTCTATAATGTAAAACATTTCGGAAAATAAATTAGAGTTTAATTAATTATCGAAATATACATTTTAAATATTAATTTTGAAAAAGAGTATAGAAGCGAAGGCCCATGATAATGAAAATTTGAGTGTTTCTTCCTGCACCTCTATAGGTTCTTCTGGCACCCCATACACAACATGGAAATATCTTTTTAACCTTTTTGTGCCACCCCATAAAGTAGCTTCTGGATTATGTAGTCCGGACATACATTTGGAAAAAGACTTCCGAATTATGTAATCCGGAAGCTAAAAAAGACTTCCAGATTACATAATCCAGAAACTAATCATGCATATGAAAAAAGACTTCCGAATTACGTAATCCAGAATATTACTGAGGGATAGTTTTGGAAATATGAAAATGTATGGAGGTGGGAGAAGAATATATGGAGGTGCAGGAAGAAACAGCCTGAAAATTTTTGGGCTATCCTTTGTGACACACCCATTGGGCCATTTAATATGTCCAAATAATGAAGAACTTCTATTGCCTTTCACACACTGATTGGATAAATATTTGTAAAATTATTTTGATAAAATAGATGTTGACTGTATATTTTTATTCTTAAAATAAGATAATTATCAATTTCATTTATTAAAAAATTATTAGCATTACTTCCCCTCAAAAATCATTTCAAACAGCATTAATTTTTAAATATAATAATAAACATGTAAATATTTAATTAAATCGCATTAAATTATATTTAAACACATATTTAGATAATTCTACATGAATGGTGTAAACAGATGTTTTTTTTTTCTATTTAGGATAACAAAAGCTAAAGCTAAATTATAATGTAAATTTTACAAGGAAGGCCCAATGAATGTATCAAAGCCCAATTGATGTGTTGTCCTCTCATTTTTTTTCTATCCTTGTGTCCCATAATTAGAACAATTTTAGTGTAAAGATCTTCTTTATTTTATTTGAGTAAGTTTCACCATGTTAATTTTTTTTAAAATACTTTTTTACAAAATTTTATCTGTACTTTCATTTTTATATATTTAAAATTTAATTTAATTTTAATAAATGAATACTTTTTATTTTTAAGATTTCATGTTATATAAAATATTCAAATATTAAATTGAAGACTTTCATTATATCACATCACCGTATTTCAATGAAATTTTTGTTATAAGATAAACTTTTATCGTTTCATTTTCTGGCAATAATTCATTCCACGGTTGAAATGAAGAGAAAGATAACTTTAGTTAAGTGAAAAAAAAACTAATTTGAAGTTCCCATACTACTGAAGGTTATTTGAAAAAAAAACTCTAATTTATTACCAAATTTAATGTTATTAATTGAATTAACAATCTTTTTAATAATATAAATTAATTAAAAGAGTAGTGTATTTAAGGTCAAAAGTTGTCATTAACTTAGATATTTCTTAATGCTAACAATGGTTACCAGTAAATTTCACTCAGACTTAGAATCAAACAATTTGTTTAAGCTTTAAGATGTAATTCTAATAAATACAAGTGAAAAATGTTAAAAGATATACGTTAACTAAAGATAATCCTATATTATAGTATATAAAGGATACAAAACAAATCATATTTTATAAATTGATTTTTAAAAATTTAGTTAAACTTAAAATGAACTTTTTAATACAACAAAGAACATATCCTATATAATACTTAGATGAGATGTTAATTTGTATATAAAAATTCTATATTAAAAAATTTTTACATGAAAAAAAAATTCATACTAATATTTAACATGAAAATTTTTATATATAAAAGAAAATTTTATATCAATAAAAATAAAAAATATTTTATAATATATAAGTGAATGCAAATTTTTTTATAAAATTTATAAAGATATAAAATTTATTTTTAATAAAAATAAATAAATGAAATGAATTTTTTACACCATATATCATCTCTTAAGTTAACTTGTTTGATAACTCCACTATAAAACTTTTATGTTTCTTATCCCACTTGTGAAAGGGTTGATCATTAATATTGGTCTTTAATGTAAATACGTGTAGAGTTTTGAGAAGAAAAAAATGAGTGGTTGCACTTTTGTTACTTTATTTTCGAATGATTGAACCATGGAAATTATTACTGCTAGATAAATTTTGAAACCAGCAACAAAGAAAATATGCTAAATGGTTTGTTGAAATTAAGATAGATGAATGATTATGAAATCGGTGGACATAGTATAAGAGCTTCTTCATACTGCAACATTTGTCTGTGTGTGATTGTGAATTAGCATCCAAACACTGCCTAACAGCCAACAAGGTCCTTTTGACTCAACATTCCACAATCATCATCATGTCTTCTTATTCATTAGTTGAAGTCTTAACTATTTTATAGAGAACTAAGATTTTAGTTGACCTATGCACATTCCCAACTATAACTTGTTTCTTATCACAAACACCCTATTTATTTGGGGAGCTTTAGATTAATAGGGCACCTACATTTTTTTCCCCACTTTTTTAACTCTTCTATACTTTAAATACAATATTTTTCAATAAATAGTTACTCTTTTAAGTTTATGCACCCAAAATTTAACATTGTGAATCAATAAAAAAATTATTGTTGATATAACCGTAAAATTAATTATCATTAAATCTCATTAAATTTATCATGGTGAGTAATGAGTAATGATGTGATTCTAATATAATTATATTTTATACTTTTATATTTGTCTCTATCGATAAAAACACGGAGAAATCATGTTTAATAGGAAATGAAATGAAAACGTGAAATTCAAGTTACTGTTCATCGAGAAAGAATTAAGACTTAAATTTCTCGTTTAAAATTACGAAGAAAGTTTGAAAAAAATAATTTTAATAGATTATTTTTTTATAATACAATTTACTTTTATTGATAATTACATTTTTATTATTTTAAAATACATTTTTTATCTATTACAATTTATAATAATTATTTATTTTAATTGAAAAATTATTTTTACATTAAATTTTTTTAAGAATTTATTTTTTATCAATTAAAAAATAAAAATTTCAATTACACTCATCTCATCATTCATAAACTTTCATGTTCATCATTTTCACTTTATTTACCTTCATTCGAACAATCTAATTTTCAAATTTTCTTTTTAAATTTATTCTCTCCTCCATAACATTAGAGTATCAATGCATAGTTTATTTTCTCATTTTATTTTTAGTTGTAAGAGAATGTATAATGGTTAAATATTATTCTTACTAATCTTTGATATCATTACAATCTTCCTTTTTTGCAACAACTGTTGGGAATATGTCCAATATGCTTTGCTATTTGCTTGAAGTTAGTCAGAGTTATGTGCTAATCAATATGTTTTAGTTTATCTCGCTTGGGTATTTTTTTTTTCTCCTTACCTTATGAGGTGATTAATGTATGTGACTCTAATTGAAACATTATAAAATATAACAAAAATGAGTGAAACAATAATGTAGGTGAATGAACATCATAAAATTGAACAAAAATTGTATTTGCACACATTTATACATTAAAATGAAGAGGGATTGAAAGAATGTTGAAGTAGTGATGGTCTAGCAGAAAATGAGCATGAACGTGGAGCTTGGAGGTGAAAGGGGCCAAGAAGTGAAGCTCCATTGAGGTCCAATTTGAAGTGACACATGAGAAGGAGCATTGGCAAATTGTAGATATCCAAAGCCCAATGAGATAGTTTCTAATAAAAATGATGTTGACAGAGAAAATGTGAGCCATTAAAGTTTAGCAATGTGACAACTAAGAAAGTGATATGTAGGAGATGACAGGCTAAACTTAAGTGTAAGGATTTGATCTCTATCCATTTTCCACTCTATCTTTGTTAGCTCCCTTTTCAAATTCTTGACGCCTCAATCAAAGTTCTTAGAAAAGACATTCAAGCAAGTGTGTTATTGTTAGTCACAAATGCACCCATACGTTTTACATGGACATTAAATAATAAAACATTAAAGTATACTCTAAATCTAACTTAATATTATAAAACTATCTATAAGATAAAATTTGCACCCAGATATATATATATTATAAAATGTTTTTATCCCTAGTTGATATAGAAGATGATCATCTTGTGACTATTGAGAACGAATCAAATCAGATGATTTTATTTCTTATTCTTAATGTTTTGGATCTTGATCTTGTAGAGATTGAGTAAAAATAGATCATTCACAACCACCTGACGAAGGATTCCTCAAAAAAGTTGAGGATTACTAATTCTTTTGAAAATTCAAAATAGAATGAAAAAAAAAAGAATATGAAATAAGAGTCTTTAAATACTAAAATTACGTTATTGAATTTGGATTCGGTGCATATTCTTGTACTACTCTTTGTTGGTCCTGACGGACGGAGGAGGCTAAGTTAGCTTAAAGATTGTTATCGATTCTAAGAAGCATGATATCTTGCTTTTTCAAGATAAGAGGTAGAGAAAATAGCTCGATTCAAAATTCGAATACCAGACATTAGAGGGCTACAAAGACAAAGTGTGAAAGAATGATTGAGTTTTTCATTTTTTCCATTGCCATTATTCAATAAGAATTTGGGAAATTTTGTGAACATATAGTAGGGTATGGGTCTTATTCTTCTTGTCTTTCTCAATGGGAAGAAAGTAGTGTTGACATCCCACTACACCATCCATTTTTCTTTTCCTTGTGTCTTATTTATTTCTACCCTTTTTTATGGGTGTGTTCAATTTATATTGTGAATGAATATTAGAAGGAAAGTTGTGAAATTTATTATAAAAAAAAAAAGTTATTTAGAAGAGAATGGCAAGAGAGTCAAAATGAATGAGTGAAGTGAGTGGGGGAGACTGTTAATGGTGTTGAAAAGAGCCCACAAACCTATAGAAAAGGGCCTTATTGGGCCATACCTAGTTTGGGTGTACACTGTTCATTGGATAGATAGTATTAGTCCCATTAGGCCGGTGCTACAAGATTCTTTTCTTTTCTCCTCTTTTCTCCTTTTTTCTTCAACGTCTTCTCATTGCAAACAAACAAACCCTAACTCTTCATAAAGTTCTTTCACTCAATGCTCCAATACCATAGCTAAATCAATTTTCATTTCTTCAAAAATCAAATTGGAAAACACAAACCCCACTTGCAATTCAATCAAGAATATTGTTTGACCTTTTGATGTAACCTTTGATGAAAAGTCAACCCATATAGAGGGTGTAAACACACTTTGCCTAATGCTTTTTCAACCAAATGTTTATATTATGCTATTATTGAATGACAATTTTATAATATTTATATTATAACATAAATAAAAGCATATTAAGATGGTTTAGACTTGTTCTAAGAAGATTTTAAGAGATAAATGCCAAGAGTAGATTATATGATTTCTAATTAATATATAAATAACTTATGAGATTGTCGCTAAGAATTATACAACAATGATTGTTGAAGTATAAATGTTTATGGGATAACATTTTCATTGAAGACTTTATTTTTACTATTTACAATATAAAAGTCAACTTATTTAATTATGATTCAAAAAAAGTTTTTGGGTAAACCATTCCTACAAAATGTTTCAATTGATACTATTAGGTTGATGTATCTGAATGCACCGAATCTTATCATAATATTCCACAATTAACCCTCTCTTTATTTTCAGGTATGAGATGAACAGAGAGGAAGGAATGAGTGTTTCTTATTATTTTCATATTAATATATTTAATAAATTTATTTCAATTTACTACAATTTATTATATTTTATTAAAAAATAAAAATAATTATAGATATTATATATATGTAAAATAATTAATTTAAATCTACACAAATAAAATATATCATAATTCATTATTCAAATATTTTTTAATAACAAAAATAAATTTATAAACTTACAAGTTACATTCTACATCTTTAAAAGTTTCTGAATTTCCTGATAACTATCATATTATTCATAAATTTCAACAAATCATATTTACAAATTTACTCAATCATCCCTCAATCCAAACAACTTCTCACGTCCTTTCTATTCCTCACAAATTCACCCTCTCTCCTAATTACAAATCTCATCCTCAATCCAAACACATTTAGTAAGAATAATTTTAAAAAATTCATAAATTCTCGTGTTGCAACTCTTTTTAATTAAAACAAAATCATATAAGTTTTATATCATCATTGGAAATATAAATTCTTTGCAAACAATATACATAGTCATCTGAGACTCATTTTAATAATTAGTTGAAATTGAAAAATTGTGTATGGTTCTACATGACACCAAGAGTGTCATACTGGTACGAGACAATATGCGATGATGATGATAATATTTAATGTTTAGTGAACCAAAACAATGTCATGTAACTGTTAAAAAGAAGGAACACTATGAACTTAAAATCAATTTGGTATAACAAAACAGAAAATGATAAATGATGTTGGAAACTTAAGAAGTAAAAGAAGAAATGTGTGACTTGGTAAGAGTAATGAGTTAGATCTATGAACAAGAGAAAGCAAGTTGAAATGCTATGGTGGTAGTACATGTTTATTTGAGAAAAAGCATATGAAATGAGGGAAATGTGTGTGGAAAATAAATGGTGAATCCAAGTTGCGAATGCTCTACGGAAGTGAGAGTTAGAGGAAAAAGATTGTGTGCAGATGCAGAACGTGTTGTGGGGACCAAAAAATGGTGACAAAGATGTTTCATAACATGAATGGAACCCTCCAAATGCAATCGATTGCTCTTTGGGATCAACATTGTTCCCGAACTACCCACCCAAATTCTAGTTTCGAATCGGTCTGGTTATTGTCCCACCCATTCACACTCACTCACCTATTTCTTTTGCTAAATCATTTTATTTCTGGTAACATTCACTTCATGCAACTCTGTTTTCTGTATTCCTTCAAGTCTAGGTGCCAAATCATTTTATGCTTTTGTTCAAAGAACCATAGATGCTACTTTATTATCGACGATTCCATTGGACCTACCTTCGTAAAAATGCCTCTGCACTGCTCCATCACCGTTTCTGCTCCCACTCCAGTTTATTAGAAAACAACTGTTTCCATATGCAAATTACTATAAAAAAAACAGAGATAAACAAAAGAAAAAAAAATACAAATTACTATAAAAAAAACAGAGATAAAGAAAAAAAAAAGTAAGTGAAAGATATAAGAAATAATATTTCTTTTTTATTTAAATTAAAGTAAAAAATCTGGATATATACGAACATTACGTCCTTAATACATCTATTTTAAATATATACAAAGAGAAACTAAGAATGTTTGTATTGCTCCTACTAGAAATAAACTCGGGAGTGCAATTCAGTGAGAACTAAGTTGTTCTTTGGAATTAAGTTCCAACTGATCTCTAATGTGAAATGGGAGGTTCACATGAAAATAACTCTCTTATGCTTAAGTTAATAGGAGCATAAAGCATAAAGATAACAAATTCTCTATAGTATAAGAGTTAAAGGTATGGAATAAGATAAATTGTACTTCGAATGTTCTTCTTTGAGTTATGAATCATTTGGATTAGTCATATAACTGTTATTCATTGTTTTATAAATAACCGCTCGTCATTTAAAATTTACTGATTAGATCGTTTCAATTATTAAATATAGAATAACAATCCAGTTCAAAAGTTAAGTAGTGAGTCATAAAGTAAAAGTGCACAGGTACAAATATTAAATATTAATTTTATTTTATTTTGAAGTATGGTAAAACACTATTTCTGTTCCCACTCCGGTTTACTGTAAAACAACTGTTTCCATATGCAAATCATAGGAAATGTGTCAGTTTAGCATTTAATGAGACATCAATTAGTGACAGAAGGAACTGCAAGTTGGTGCCTCTATTCAGAAGGAACCCCAAGACTTAAAATTGATGAGAAAAGATAGAAGCATCTTAATCCAAGTTTTGTCTTTGGAAGTTATTGGGCCTCAAAAATATAATGGAGAAAGTTTCCAATGTTAGCCTAATACGCTTTGGATTACCTTAATTAATCTTAGTTTATGAATACCTCTTCAAAATATATCCACAAAATAGTTTAGTGTGATAATATTTTATGGTATGTAGTTAGAAAATTGTTGTACTATAATAAATAAATACTTTCTTAGGTAAGGAGTTTATGAAATGGGTTTCTCATTTTGATAACAACATGCACCAAAATACTAGATATTTATAGTGCTGTTCATCTCCCAATGATGATGGGTGGAGAAAATTTGAACTTTGAATCTCCATGATCAAATTCTAAATCTTCCCTAACAACCTAAAACTAGGTAACTTTGTCTCGGCCTAACTATGATTAAGAATCTAACTAAATATCTAAACTAATTAATCAATATTGAGAAATTGCATTGTCATTTTGAATACTTGTGTTTGGTTTTGTTTAAAGCTTGTAAAGCACTATAAGTCTTGTGTTTTTCTTTACAAAATTGAAAGTTTATATGTATTTTCATGATATCCTTTAAATAACTCTTAAACATATCATTAGAGATCGTAATTATTGCATATTGAAGTTATAATTCATGAGTCAACATTAGATTTAATCTCACTTCTATTATGTTGTATACTTGAATATAAATCTAAAATGTTAGAAATTTTGTAAAGATAAGAAATAGATTTATTGACTAAATAACTATGTCTAAAAAGAATTGTAGGTAAGAAGATGGTAAGAAGAAAGAAGAAGTTATTATTATTATTATTATTATTATTATTATTATTATATATATATATATATATATATATATATATATTAGTGTAAGGAGACTTTCTCTTCAAATATTCCAGTTCAAGTAGGAATCATTAATCATGAGATTCTAACATTATTAAATTAATTGCATATAATTAAATACAACATCGTACAATATTATAAAATATTACATACAATAATTACATATAATTTAATAATTATTATTTTCTAATAAATGTACATTTATATACAAGTGATTATTGTCACGTAAATTAAAAAAAATTATTATTCTAATCACATTGTAAATTATACAACTATTTGTCTTTTTAATTATATGTTATAATTATTGATTTTCATCTGGAATCATATTTTGTCACCTTCCACCCATCAACAATTTTTTTCAAAATAAGTAGAAAACACACAAGTAAAATTAACAAAGCTACATGGATTATGATAAATAATTAAGTAATTTTTATTTCCATATGATAAAAAATATAATAGGTATGTCTTTTAAACAAGTAACATTATACTTGATTTTAGTGGGATAGGTAACCTTACAAATTCTTGAGATAACTAATTAAAATAATAATAATAATAATAATAATTATTATTATTATTATTATTATTATTTTAGAATATTATACAGGATCACATTACTTCATAATTTATTTCATGTTGCAAGTATTTAGAGAAAAAGAATCATTATTTATAGAAACAATTGAAGAAATTAAAAATAAATGAGTAACAAAATTTTAAAGAATTAGATTAGAACATATAGAAATTTTTAACTTAAAATAGGATTAGAAAATTTAAATTATTTCAAAATGCATATAATATAATGTAATTATTTTTATTTTTTTTATAATTCAATACAAGAAAATCATTAAATACAAATTAATTTTAAAGACAACAAATAAATAATTAATTGTGGTATTGATTGAATTACATATTATTTTAAAGACTAAAAAATTATTGATATCTAAAGTAATTTATAAATTTATAAACTAATTTTTAGGTTAGTATATAATTAGCTACTAAAGTTTTAACTATCAAATTTATAATCTTAAGTATTTGGTAGCAAATTAAATACCAATTTATAAATTTAGAAACTAATTTAATATAAATAATTTTTTAATATTTAAAATAGTATTAATTTAGAGTAATTATTTTTTCTTTAATATTAGTTTCAATTTAATGAATTTAATGATTTTTTAATAGTGATTGTTTTAAATTATATTTTCATTTGATATTATTTTTTTTACAGATTAATAATACTTCCAAAAGAGATAACATATTAAAAAAATTACTTTTAAAAAAAATTAAACTCTTTTCACATGTAATGTTTTACTTTTGTATGTATTTATGAGTATAAAAGTAGTATTTATAATAAAATATGTCATTTTATAATATTTAAATATCAGAGTTATTTCAAATAATTTTAAGCATGTCAAAACTCCAAATTTAATCTATAAAATTAAAACGTATGGAGATTCCTTCAAGTGTAATCGAGAAAAAAAATATTAATTACTATAATTGTATGAAAAAAATCTTATATATATATATTATTTTTCATTCAGACCCATAAAATGTTAAAATTTTGCTGCACTTTTGCCAGTGTCCATGAGTGTCACATGGAAGAGATGTTGAAAAATAATTAATCACAGCAAGTGGTGGGGTCAAATGCTTCTTAGGTACCAGTTTTCTGTAACCTTTGGAATTATATAAATATATATATATATATATATATATATATATATTTATATAATCCAAAGTATCACGGGAGAAAATGTTACAAAATCATTCTTTCGAGCATGTGTGAGACTCTGTACTATCTTGCTGTCAAATTTATTGAGAATCATTGGATATTTATTTTTATACTGTTTAAGGTTTTAAAAAGGTCTCTTTCTCAATTTATGTTATATATCTTTCTTTTATATCATTTATTTTCAGATTGCTTGTATTATTAAATAAATTGAAAGAAGCCATGGTAATTAAAATTAATTTCTTTTAGATATAATGTCACTAAACCTAAAAAAATGAGTATGGTTTATTGGAAGGGTGAAGAAACATAAATAAATAATTGGTCCACCTAAAAACATTTTCATGCACAAAAAAACAGAAGATTTGTAAAAAAAAAATGTTACAAATGAATTGCTGAATGGATTGTAAAATTGTATAACCTATTATAGGATATACTGTGCCAAAGCAAAATATTCATACATTGTTCTTTTTTTATGTGTTTCTATCTATAAGGTGTTTGTTTTCCTTTAATAATAATATTATATACTTATCCCACATTTTATTGTGTTAATAAAAAAATTATGTATCTGTGTTTTTTATTTTTATTATTATTATATGTGTATTTTTTTAATTTTTAAAAATTCAAAAAATTATCCTGTATTTTATTTTAATTATTATTATATATGTATTTTTTATTTTTTAAATTCAATAAATTATAAATGATGTGTTTTATACATAATTACAAAGACTCTTTCAAAAGATAAATTATGTTATTTAATTAAGCAATATAAATTTACTTAATTATTATAATTTAATAATAAGTATATTCATTAACACAAACTTTATTTTGTTTGAAATGATAGGAGACGGAAAAGTGAATATTAATCTTTATTTCGGTTTCCCACTTAAAGAATAATTTGTAAAATTATGATATTGTAAATTATTTTATACATAAATATATGTTATAATTTTGAATGGTTAACTATCTTTCTATTACAATTATAATAGGTGCACTCAAAATATTAAATATTTATGTACCTTCTAATGTATATTGTGTTTATTAAAATGAACTTTAAATTTATAGTAATAATATAAATATAAATATAAATATGCAAATACTATTTTTTATTTAATTTTTAATATTAAATATAACTATATATAAATGATAAAAATAAAAAATATATGTGTTTCTACTACTAATAATATGTTTGATTAAGTTTATTGAAAGAGCCCTAAAACCTCTAACTCCTTAAGGGTAAATTTACATTTGATAATTATGTTATTTATTTTAATTTTGTTAATTAATCAATATATATATATATATATATATATATATATATATATATATATATATACTAGACATTGTTTTAAGTTGTTTATTCCTAATGAAATGTATATTTTATTTATAAGAAATGAATACAAGTATTAGAAAAATTGGAACTATTTGTATATATTATTGAACTAAGTTACATCTGTTTAATTAAGAGTAGAATAAATGAAACACTAATTAAGATTTGTCTGTTGTATTAAGATTTGTCTGTATGTTATGGGTATTCTCTGTCCTTTTTTTGTCTCATTAATATCCTATTTGCAAGGAAATAAACAAAAAATTGTTAAATACATGTAGAACAATCCCTTTTGGGTTGAAAAAAATAAATAGATTATAAAGTTACAATACAAAAAAATTATTAAAAAATAATAATTTTATAGACAAGAAATAAATTATAAACCATTTTAAAGATTAAAAAAATTATTGGTTTCTAAATCAGTTTTTATTATTGATAAATAGTTTCTAAATTTATATCTAATTAGCTACTAATGTTTTTCTACCAAATATTTTGATATCAGTCTTAGAAACTATTTATTAATAATAGAAACTAATCTAGAAATCAATAATTTTTTTAGTCTCTAGGATAGTTTTTAATTTAGTTATTATAGTAACTAATTATTTTAGTCTTTAAAATTAATTATTATTTAATGATTTTTTTTATAGTATTAATTAAACTATTGTGAGTATGTAAATACTTATTTTTTTTATGTTTATGACATGAAATATATAAATTGAAATAGAATTTATTGTTTTAAATTATAGTCCGTATAAAACAGTTACCATTTTACTATTGTTTATTTTTTTTATAAATTTTAACATACCATTAAGATAATACATAATTTTAATATATAATCTATTCTCGTACAAAAGAGATTTAGAGGATTTTTTTCATTAAATAATTTACTCATTTGTCTTAATCGGGGTTTACACCCTTTTTTGCATTTCTCAAACTAGTTTGAGTTACTTTCTTTTCTTTATTTTTGCTTTTTCACTTCAATTAAGCTCTCTTTTTTTTTAGACTTTCGATAGGGAAGATACCAGCAAAAGGTGCTCTGACACTCAAATAAGTACTCGATGTTCGATGTAATTAATGCGCAATAATGACATATATTTTACTTGAAATTTGTGATTATTTATATGTTTATTATAAGTCCATTATTATTGGACCAGATTAATGTTTGAATCGTGATTAATAACGTACTACCTATTTTTTTTTTACATTTATGCTTGTTAATTCTCTCCCAATCTTAATGCATTTTGAATATTTTAGTAGATCGGAATCGAGTATCGAAACCTAAAACTAGGTTTCGTTCGATTCCGACCGGTACATTATGTCTTTCATGTTAAACAAATAATATATTTTACATTATTATTTTTATGAGACTTATCATATCAATTTATCGATGTAGATGTTAATTATGTAAAATTTATATTATTTAGATAATTTTTGTTTTATTTGGTAGAAATTTTGAAGAAAATGTAGTAATTGTGAGGGTAGGGCAAATTAAATGGATGAAAGAAGTTGAGTGTGACAAATAGTAATAAGCAAAAGAAGCATCTTTAATCTTAATTCATAGGTTTTACCTAATTCTCATTCTCACCCTCTCAGTGTGAAGGTCAACGACCCTCTTTCCCTACTTCAATCAAATCATTACGTCATCCTCCACGTCACTCACACCTTCACTAATAACATATTTTAAACTGTGTAATAATTTCCTGTGTTACACTGTGCTTAATTCACAAGTGTTTAAATGCAACACATTTGCACTCACTCAACCATTTATCTTCCTTCCTTCAATCCCTCTCTTCATTTCTCACTACCAACTCCTTCATTCCGCCATGTTTGAACACTCCACCACTGCCTCACCTTCTTCTCTCTTCCCTCAACTCACTCACTTCGACACCCTCTCCCAACTCAACAACTTCGACACCAGTTACTGCTATTACAACAACAACAACAGTAGTAGTAACTGTAGCAGTGGCTATAGCAGTTATGGTGGGTCTCCCACTTCTGTGGCCACTCCCAACTTTATGCAGAGGAGTGTCAGCAGTAATTCCTTCAACTACAACAACAATGGCACCCACCACCCTCTTTCTGCTCTCTTCGCCGAATTGCTCGACTCCCATGATGCTCCAGTTAGGAGAGTTTGCAGTACCGGTGATCTCCAGGTACACCTTTTCTTCTTCATTTCATGCACTCACTCACATGTTCTGCAGATCACTTTGTGAAGAATCTTTGTGTGCAAACTGGTTAAATTAACACCAATATCGTAACTTTGTGAAGAATCTTGTTCTGGGTGCAAACTGGTTTAATTAAATAATGACTCTGGTAGATTGAAATATCTACTGCAGAAGAAAAAAAAACCGAGAAAAAATTTGCAGACTTAACAAAAATTTGATGTCGCCCCATGTACCCTTTTACTTTTTTATTTCAGTTCAAACCTTGTTTTCAGCTTAAAGTTATTGTAGAGTTTGTTTATGAATAGTCAAATTTTTCAATACACTGGTTTAACAGTCTGATTGCGTAATAAGGACTGGTGAATAGACAAAGCATAACCGTGAATGAAAGGAATTGATTTAATGTATGTAGCTATGTTGAATTGATTTGATCACTGAGGTTAGATTATTTTAGTACTAAAATTTGATGTCAATGAGAATCTGGGAGATTCTTTTATTTTATTTTATTTTTTGGTTATGCTTACTTCCTCTTGATTATTTGCTGTAATATGCGGTTGTTTATGCATGATTTTTTTATAATTTTAAAGACATGGAATGTTTTGCTCAGGGGATTAATGGAGGTCAACATAATCACCTCTCGGATAGTCCGTTATCAAGCGAAAGTAGTATGATCATAGAAGGTATGAACAGAGCCTGTAGATATAGCCCAGAGGAGAAGAAGGTGAGAATTGAGAGATACAGAAGCAAGAGGAACCAGAGGAATTTCAACAAGAAAATTAAGGTTCACTATGTTTTCAAATGTTTTGAGTTACAATCACTGTTTTATTATATTTATTTACTTACAGTAGTTTTCAATGTTTTACTGTTTAACTTTTATGCACTAATGTTTATTCCAAAGGAACCATAAACTTTTAGTAGCTTTCTATGTTTTACTGTTGTGAATAAAGTCCTGTACTGCATCAACTAAAATTATATATTCCAAAAGGACCACAAATCTACGAATATAGTGGACAACACTGTGTTTGGCTTCATGATCTATGATTAAAATTAAAACCATGTCCAAGGTTGAATTAGAAGTTAAGAAACACAGTTAAAAGATAATCCATTTGACAAAATCCTGATTCAGAAAAGAAGTGAGACATTTTCTATATAACAGGACAAGAATTTGACAATTTGTTCACCATACTCTCTGCTTATTAGACCCCTGGTGGCCATACAAAACATTAAACATTACAAGTAAGTGTGATTTTAGGTGTATTTTGGTGCTTCACCACAGGTCCAGAATTTTGTTAAGTATGAAAATCTTCCAATGGATTTTGTGTTATTCTTTAAGGGTACTACCAGGATCAATCAAACGTGTAATTAACCATATACCCTTTATATTACAATCAATTTATGGTGTAATGTTATAAACTATAATGTCTCTAATGGTGCTTCCCTATACTCTTTTGTTATGAAAACCTAGGGTAAAAATGTTAACTTATCTTCTTTTGGCATGGAATCAGTATGCTTGCAGGAAAACATTGGCAGACAGCAGGCCACGCATCAGAGGAAGGTTTGCAAGGAATGATGAAATTGACAAGAACACTTCAATTCAGTGGAGCCAAAATGGTGGAGATGAAGAGGAAGAAGAAGATGAGAATTGGTTCACCATCTTAGATTCCTTAGTTGCTGCAAATTTTGGTCAGGAGTCTCAAGGCAGTTGTTCCTCCCATGGTGTATTCTATTAGAATAATTGCATATTTGATAACCAGTTGTTTTTCGGTTTGTTTTCCATGTTCAAAGTATTGTGGTGCACTTTATTTAGTTTAGATCAAAGTAGTAATGTAAATATAGTTCTCTGAGTCTTCAATGCAATCCTTACTATTAGCCTTTTAATCTAGGGTGATGTTTTTGAGTGCCCTGTAACTTTTTATAGGATTCAGCAGCAATGTATTATTGGATGAAAACTTTGGCAATAGTTCTTGTACTTGTGGTTAAAGTCTGCAGCATGTATCATCACATCCCTTTTGTTGAAGCACTTGCTTGAAAAGAGAATAGAAAGTGACCATCACTTGCATTGCACTCTGGGGGGATGTACCTATCACTTTTTTCTTACTGTGTATTTGGGACACAACAACAATGAAACGCTCCCAATTTGTTTTCAAGTTCAACCACTGTCATGGCAACTGCAACCCCAATTAAGCAGTAGTTTTAAGTTCACAATTATTCATCCTTCGTTATGCATCGATCGGTTGAACTATCCACGGTGGATGTCAATTGTTCTTGTATAAAGGGACTGAGAGAATCTCTTGTCAGAGTTGAATTAATCCAGATGTCCGCCAATTGTTTTTATATAAAGAAATCGATTGAGAGAATCTCTTATTGATTAAACAATTCATTTCTCCGATTTAGTCCAACTCCGTTTTCTTCCTTTCCTTCTTGTTCTCTACCTTCGACTCTCAATCAGGAGAATATTTATAAAAGGTGTTTCGACGTTTAAGAAAGTGTTTGATTTTATGCAATAAAAACATATAGTGACATACCTTTATTTATGACGTAATAATGATGGTTTGATTACTGTTGGACTGAGATTAACATGTACATTATAATTAAGAATGTATTATCTAATTTTTCTTACGGCTTAGTTTTATTAATCATTATTTAAACTTAATGCATTTAAACATGTCATTCAGTCGGTATCCGTTACCATTTGGATAAATATTTTTATCAGTATTAATTGCAGAAAGTTAGGAAGGATTAAACACAGTATTGTAATACCTGATCCCAGATCTTCCTCATCCTTAGCAAGAACAGGAACAAGATTTATAGAGAAGGTATATCTAAATAAATGTTGGGGGTGTTAATGCTCCGAAAAGGACTAAAAAAGTCAAAAAGGTTTAAGCATAACACAGCATAAGGCATAAGCAATGTCCTTTGAAGGTTGCAGCTTTTGAACAATGCACTTTCGCTGAAACAGTGAAGACATGGGTCAAAATCACTTCCACGTGACATGCTTTGTGCATTTTGTGGTCAAAGACACAACACATTCATAACAATCTTAATGGGATTCAAGGATTATGATTAACCCACCACCTATCCTCCAAAAAAAATAACTTCAATTCAAATAAAACTAATCTTAATTTATTTGACTAAATAAATTGGAACATCGTTATCATTATTTAAAACAACGTTTTTCATAATTCATATTTAACAATAACTCTGTGTGAGATGCCACAACCTCAATTCAGACTCAATGTGAATTCGATTCTAACTCAGTTTGGTGAGAGAAATTTCAATATCTAGAAAGTAACATACTTAAACAACCATTTCTTTTCCGCTATTGATTTGATATCAAATATTAACATTGCACACTAAAATGCAACATTGTCATTCATAATAAGATGTATTATTTTTTTGATTTGCATCACAAACACAATGTGCATATTGAAAGTATTACGTGTGTTTTTTCTAGATGATGTTTAAATCTTTTTAGAAATCTCAACCCAACAAAAAAATACTATTGGATAAAATTATATAAATACTATTAAAGAAATAATAATTATCAAATTATACATAATTATTGTATGCAATATTGTAAATTGGAGAGAGAAACTCCTACACTGTATATATTTCCTATACAAGTGAAGTATATATACACATCAGGGAATAAAAACATACAATTTTCTTATAAATACATATACAAAAACCATTTAGCTAATATATATATATATATATATATATATATATATTTGTTTTCATAATATTGTTTCTAATTTTAATTTTACGTAGTATTTTTTTTAATTATTAATGTTGGAGATCTCACATCGATTAGAGATAAGAAATTTCATAATATATAACTAAGTGTAAACCTTATCGTACGAGTTAAATTTGTAAGATTGAGTTAAACTTAAAGTTTACTTAGAGTTTATTAGAATTTTTAGAGTCTATTAAAATTTTCATTGTAGATAAGTGAGTGAAGATCTCATTTTATGAATTGAATTTCTAAGGTTGAGTTAGATTTAAAATTTGCTTAAAATTCACCATAACGAAAATTTATTGAACATAATTCCTACTTAGATAGATTTAGATGTGTGAAGGGATATCGATAATACCATTCTTAATAATTAATTGGATTAAAAAAACTTTTTAAAGTAATTTAAGATTGAATTAAAAAATTTGTCGTTCTATGGATATAAAAAATTATGTTGATTATGCTGTTGTCTATGAGAATATAGTAAATATGATTTCTACCTTTAACATAGCAAATACTTTAATGTCAAACTATCTAAGTGAAGGTAATTTCAAATAATAAACTCAGGAAAGTATTGTCTTGTTAGTGTTAACTCTAAAAATAAAGTTCCTACAATGATTTGAAGAACTTGTAATAACAATGAGTCACTTAAACCACAAAAATTATCCTCGAGCAACATATAAAAGAGTTAGAATATAAATGGGAACCACTTCAGGGGTGGTCCAACCCTTATACACAAAGAGCTAGCGCCTTACTAACCTCCAACAAAAGAACACCTTTCAACTTAAATAAGGAACAACCAAACAAACTCAAGAAAGCATTAAACAACCAGCCTCATACAATCCACTGGGTTCAAAACCCAGTTGGGGTACATAAAGGAATTACAACAGGACTTTGCAAAAATCCAAGACCAAACATTTACCTGTGCCAGTGCAAATACCTCGAGCGCATCTACCACGCTCCTGTCGAAGGTCACCGAGTTCCTATGTCTCCAAATTTCACTCACAACACCAACCCAAAACGCCCCCAAACGTCATAATTAATTTAGTTTTAAAGTTTTAAATATATTCCATGCAAGTTCTGATAAATATCCATGATTTGTCTCATCCTTAAGAAAGTATAATGCTTTATTCCATATCAATCAGTGTACTTTTTTTTACAACCCAAGTTTCTAAAAATATTTGAAATAATTTTTGTTATGGGCATGTTCTAGCATGCAACCTCCATTTTTCTATTGATTTGCTTTTGATAGTCTCTTTTCCTTTCGGAATATTTAACTTGAACACAAAATTTTAGCTTATGTTTTCTACTTTATACTCATCATTACTTAGGAGTTAGGGGTCATAGATACTACCTGAACATGTTCTAAAATTCAGGGTTAATACAAAATATATACTATCTTCATAACAAATCTCTTTTGAGTACTGTTTAAAGTAATAATAAAAAAACATCAAATGTATTAAGAATAAAATATGTTCATACACTATCTTAATCACACACAAACATTCATATATATAAATAAGACGACTTAATTTTTTATTAAGTATAAAAAAATTACACTAATTAACATTGCACATCCATTCAATTTTTTAAAAATTATTATTTTTAGTTTCACAAGCTATGAATTACTTAAAAAAACACAATATAATTAATATAAACAAACATGCATATTCAAGATTCAAATTTGAAATTATTAGGTAAAAACTAGAATGATTTGAAAATGAGTGAAAAATATTTGTTATTAGCATCCTTATTAAAATATTAGTTAAGTTAGGGTTATGAAAATGATGTTGCTCTGACCATGTTCATCTTTTTTTTCGGCCGGCGGTGTGTTAGCCACTAGGTTAATGGCCTCCATTTAATATCCATAAATTGCAACAAAATTACAACTAAAGTTGAAACCAAATTATTGTTACTCTTTATTTTTGTTTCCCCCTTATTTATATCTTTTGCTACATGTTCATTAAAAATAATAAAATGATAGATTTGTTTTTAAAAAAATACTAAAAATGTGTTAATGCACTATTAAAAAATCATTACATAAAAATCAATTTAAAAAAAAATAATTGATTTCTATATTGACTAAATTAGATACTATTTTATAAACTAAAAAAAATTATTAATATTATATTATTGATAAATATTTTTAAATTAGTATTTAATTAACTACCAACACTACAAGAAAATTATTATGAAATAGAAATCAATTTTAGAGACAAAAAATAATTAGTTGCTATAATAACTAAAATTAGAGACTATTTTATAAACTAAAAAAAAATGGTTTCTGTTATTGTTAAATAATTTCTAAATTGGTATCTAATTAGCTACTAAGATTTTAATTACCAATTATTTAGATTCTAAATTTGGTAGCAAAAACATTGGTTGCTAATTAGATACCAATTTAGAAACCATTTAACAATAATATAAACTAATTTAGAAAGCAAAAAAAATGTAGTCTCTAAAATGGTCTCTAAATTAGTCACTATAGCAACTAATTATTTTATGTCTGGAAAATTGGTTTCTATTTCATGATTAGATTATAAAGTTGATAGTTAAAACTTTGATAGCTACTTAGATACTAATTTAAAAATTAAATATTAATAATTTTTTGTCTATAAAATAGTATCTAATTTAGTTAATATATAAGCTAATTATTTTTTATTCTAAAATTTATTTATATTTAATGATTTTTTTTAGTGATGATTTTTTGTTTGACAAATCTTGTCAAGAGTTTTGAGATTCAACTTCTTAACCTAACTAAATGAAAGAAATAAAGAAACACAAGTAGTTAACCTATCTCTTGGAATCTAAAGACTACTATGAGGGGAATGGTGATATATATACATATATAGCACATTCCATTAGCAAAGGAGTTTGAGTATGGTTGGAGGCAGAAAAGCAAAGGGTGGATGATAACTTATGGGAGCCCCACCTCACACCATTTCTTCTTCTTGAGAAGAAAGAATAAAGAAGTGCATGATATGGGAATAATGGATGGCATTATAATGAGCTACTCTAGCTAGCTATAAAATGAGACATGTAAAACTACAACTACAAGGTTGGAAAAGGGTTTCTTAATTAATGATGATGAGTGGAGTTGATTGAGTGAGAAGATCATGTGAGAGGGGCCACTCCAAAATGAAAAGAAAACTATAAATGTGTGTGTGTGGTACAAGTGTTGCTTCATAAAGGAAGCATCAAAGTTATAAATATAGTATAAATATTAACATCACATGCCTACCAATATCAATTTGGCCTCACCACTACTTGGAAACTTCTCCCCCTTTCACGAGAGGGAACTCACCCACAACACCTACAATTTCACAACAATATTAGTTTTGGAATGAGTTTTTATGTTGTAGCTCTTGAATTTTTTAAATGCGTTTTTATGTTCTAGTTCTCGATTTTTCGATTTCTTGATCTCTCAATCTTTTATCTCTTGATTTCTCGATTTCTTGATCTCTCAATTTCTCAATTTTTTAACTTTTTGATATTTTAACCTCTTAATTCAACATGTTGTTAAGAATATCATTTACACAATAATTAATTCATAATCATCTCAGTATTAAAAAACTCGAAACTCGAGTTGATCTATAACATATTCGATAAATATTATCATTTATGAATATAATTTAAAAAATAAATCATATTAAAGAAAATATTTAAATCCACACTTTGTTCCACTTTTCACCAAATTTAACACTTTCTTAATATTCAAAGACTGTATATATATTTAATCAACAAGCCTTTACAAGGTTTGAGAAATTCAAACCTATAAAACCTATAAAGTATGAGATACCAGTTTATTTCTTACCCATCAGACCAGCTTTTATTAGTTTGCTAAATAGTATATTTTGTTCATTAATAATTAGGGCAACTATTAGCATAAGAGAAAATATGATAACATATTTATTGACTTTCCACATATATTTTTAATGGTTTTTTTAAATGTATTTTCCTTTCACTAGACTTCAAAGTTTTATTTAAGAAAATCAAACTCAATTCCATTTGAATCAACTTATTAACATTGTAAAATTTTGCGTAAAACAATTAATGTTTTCATAAAATAAACCAAGTGTCTATAAAAATCCATATATTTTGACAAGAAATTAACATTTCATTAAATTATTAAAATTTAAAATATGACTAAATTTATATTACATATTTATCAACCTGTAAATCATTTCAACTTTAATATACATTTTCATTAATATAACTTCAAACAAAGAATTGAAAGTTCTAACAAAGTTTAGTAAAAATTAAATTTCTACCAAATTAATTAAATTCTTAAATTGTTATATTATCCTTGTAGTTTTGTTGTTATTTAGATAACTGCTATTGTAATTATGTATGCCAAAATTTATAAGATAGCTATAAGTGTGTGATTTGATGGAAACAAAATTAGTTAACAAATAACATATTATCTAATAGACTTAAAGTGATACAATAATGAAGTATGAATTATGTAAAAGAAATCCATCTAATGAACACTTTAGAAACATTCAATATTTATTTTTCTAGAGAAAATATTAGTAAAAATGAAACTGTGAGATTTTAGAAGCATTTAACAATAATTTTACATTCTGCGCGTAAATTACAAACACCACCCTAGCATATTTAATTGTTTGATACTTCAGTTTCAATCTCGTTACCCTAATTCCCCTATAACGATTCATATTACCCGAATATATTAAATTTTGATACATTAATTTCAATTTAGGTTTGCATTATTTTAATGAATTTAATTACATTAATAGAAACTCAAACTTAGACAAGATTGGAAACTTATGTCAGGTTTAGTATTGAAAAAATATCCTATTATGAATTCATGTTCTCATAAAGCTCTTCAAAATTTTCAACTTCTGGTGAGAGGGAGAGTTTCTAGTCTTGTTGAAACGTATTCCCCGTCAAATTCCAAACAGACAAACTAGTATTACCTGCTTCTATTAATACTCTACAAATGGAGATACATGGCAGTATCCTGGAGTATACAGCATAAAACAAATAAATTATATGATAATCTTTTTGCCCATTTGAAGATTTGAAGGTTAAGCAAAAGAGAGACAATGAAATTGGAAATATTTCTTACTTTTCTGTTACAGTGATCTTTAAACACTATTTTCCTCATACTCTAGTAAATATGAGTAGTATTAACACATACTATAAAAGAATTAGCTCAATCTATGTCAAGTAACAATAATAATCCAGAAGAAAAAAAATTACTTTAGCTTAGTTCTGCTCTTGCTTTTTTTAACTTTCTTCTTAAAGGCAGTTGGATTTAGCAATCTCTTGAAGGAGAATAAAGGTAGTCGCCTAGGTGCCCTTCGCTTCAGTTTCAATGCACCTGGAGAGAACGAAAATGCACTTAATTATATTTGCATCACAAAACGTACAATGGAAACGTGATATATACTATGCGCAGGAACAAAAACAATTAGGAAATGAAATGAATAAACGTTTAATGCTAATCAATAAACTTCTGTGAAGGAAAGCACAACAACAACCCAGATAAAGATATTGAGTGGGGGTACCTGATACACCAACTGGGGCAGTGCTCACTTCACCAAGATCTTTATCTTTCATTACAACATCTGGATTTAAATGGTTGGCAGCTTTGGAATTATCTTCCACTTTCATCTCATCATAAGATTTCAGTTGTTGCTTCTCGTGTTCAACTGCATCATGCAGTTTGTCCAACTGTTTATCCTCCATTGAAGTATCAGAAATAGACGTTTTTAAATCTTCATTTGGCAAAGCTTCATGAATCTTGCCGACTTCAACTAAATTATTGTCAGAACTTTTGTCATTACAGTGTTTATCAGGAACCGGTGCAGGAAAAATAGTATCAAAGATTTCTACTTTATGAACAGTATTACGTGCTTCTTGTGAAGATCCAGACAGTTTCTCGTTTTCATGTGATTTTACAATATTCAATGTATTGTTTGAGATGCATGGGTTTGATTCTGAATCAAATGATTTTGCTTCAAACGGGATGAAATCAGCATTTGAATCAATAGAACTTCTTTGTTTCAACTTTGTGGCCTTTGTCGAAATTTCCATCTTCATAGAATTGAAAGCTTTGGTAGTTCCATTGCGTATATTTTTCTCCGAAATATCATCACTTTGTTTCAGTGGTTGGGAGATTTCACCTTGCTTAGGACAAACATCAACCCTATCAGGCTGCACCGTCAAGTTGTTAGGCACAGGTGTTGGCTGATTTATTTTTTTTGCAACCGGAAGAAAGTGTACTTTATCATCGGGGAAGGCAGAGTCAAGAGCAGTAGGAATGTTTTTCTCCTTAAAATTGACAGCATCAGATATTCCACTACGCATAGTTTTCTCAACAACATAATCACGGCTCAAACTGTGACTTCTTGTTATAGCATCTGATAAGGAGTTTTCAACTTGCTCACAACAAATATCAAGTATGTTGGACTGTTCAGTGAAGTTGTTAGGTATGGGTGCTGGCTGATTTAGTTTTTCAGTAACAGGTGGGAAGTTTACTTTTTTGTCTGAACAGGCAGGTAAAACATTGTTTGCAGGTAAGATATTCTTGATTTCAAAACCATTAGATGGAAGGCTATTGACCACTGAAGCAAAGTCAATGGCTTTTTCAGTTTTTGATGCTTTACAGGAGACTAAAGAAGATTTTTGTACGTCATTCAACAGGATATCACCTTCACCACTGGAGATAGGATCCCACTGCAGTAACTCTTCCTTAGAATGAGATGCTGCATCTGTTGATAAAACTTCTACTCGTATTGCCTCTTTATAAAACCGTTTTTTCCTTAAAGAATTAGCTAAAAGAATCCTGCAAATCATTCAAATATGATATTCAAGACATCTTAAACATTGCCCACCTCCAGACCCAAACACAATAAAGGATATTTTAGCAAATTCCATACCTACAGTTTTCAGAAATAGCTGCATTAGCTCGTTCCTTGGAGAGTCCAAACAATGACAACAAGTTGGCAACATCACAAGGTCCTCTGAGCTCATTCACAGTAGGAGCAGCACTTGAAAATACAATGTTCCGTCCCCGAGTCCACTCCATCAACAACTACATGTTTGTTTAACCAGTGTAAATTTCTGGACATATCTTAATACCATTATTGTAATAACATAAAACGGTTGTATGAGGGACTAATGATAGGCAAGAGCATAGTAGTTAATAGCAGAGCAGCCAACTCCCAAAACCCACATAGCAGGATAGTGGATGACCACCATTTGTTTGTGTGTATGAGTGCACGCGCATTGATAAGTAAAGAAAAATGCCTAAACCTTAAAATAGGTTCTGATTAAATTTAATAACGAAGAGGTCCATACAATACAACCAATCCCAATACAGCAAATAAGCCAAACACTGTGTCCAAAAACAACACAAAGGAATCAAACTAAATAAGGGTTAACCATACAACACCAAGCGAAACAACCAACCTAAATTCTAAAAACATCTAAACATAATCTTCAGCTACAATGTCAAACATTTCATCCTCATTTGAGCTACTTTCTCTACTGTAGTTTTTTTTCCTCTTCATTGTTGAGATTCTAGACAGTCTTATGCCAGCAGACCATGTACTAAGTTTGGGCTTGTAATAGGGTCTTGCATCCTCAATGAAAACATTGTTACTAATTCAAAAATGTTGCCACCTTGGGCTTCTCTTTTAACCCCTAAATCTAGACAACAACAATGTTGCGACACTCACATTCTATCTATGAAAAGTTGCGTGAAAGCTGCAACCTCAATGTGTGACACAACACAACTCATCGTTGCAAGGGGTGGTCACTCCACTCTTGTGTGTTGTTGGCGGCACTTTTGTATATCACTAGCAAAATCCAGCAATGGAGCAATGAGAATAGTAAGACAAAGAGGTAACGTGGACCAAAGCAGATTTTGTGGTAAAATCTTCTTAATTAGGTCTATTAGATTATATAAACAAACTTCACTACAGGAACTAATGGGTTCCTTCAAGTCCACTAGGAATCTCTTTACCTACCATGCCCACACTAGCTTTTAGCTAAACACAATCAACAATAATTATCAAGTATATGTTGATTCAATCACATCAAGAATCTAGAACAAGCTTAACTAACATTCTTAGCAGACTCATGCTTAAGCCTAATCATTTATCAATCAATCAATTCTATTTCTGAGCCCTTGCTTATAAATACAGAAGTTGTTCCCCACACACTTAAAAACACAAACTCTAGAAGTACATAAATTCAATTAAAAACACATAAGTTTTCTTAGTTTCTAAAACAAAATGCAAATACGTCATCTCTCAAAACTTAACAGTCTATCACTACAAAACTTGAGCATGAAGTAATTCTACTAATCAAGCACCTTGAAAATTATTTTATAACCATACATGCATAAATCGGAAACAATACAAAAACCAAAAATTATTTAATATTGAATGAATTCAGACGAGTATATAGGGAAGAAAAAACTCACCTTAGCACTGCCAATTAACTGTCTCCTTTTGTGAACACCAGCAAACAAATCAGAATACGAAATTTCAAAACAAACCCCACGCTGCATATCAATAAGCAACATTTTAATTATCACCTTCCATTTCGGTTATAAGGAAATAAAAGGTTAATAGTCAAGAACAAACCTGCATTGCTATTTTAACCATAGGCTGCTTCAATCTAAAAGGCAATTTAGCTGAAAAATCAATCGAGATAATATCCACCTGCAATTGTTTTCAACATCAGAGTTCAAAATTTGAAGTTAGCCTTCCGTCAACATTAAGAGTTTTCTAAAAGTCAACACCCACATTTGGTTACTTCGGTTCTCCATTCCTGGTGATCAGTCAGTCCTTCTTTTTCTGATTGAGGATTTGGGTTTTCTCTTGCAGCGTTTATGGGTCGTTTTGAAGGTTTCAGAACGCCGCAACTGATTGGTAGTGTAAATTCTCATGTTCCTTTTATAGCAGTATAAAAGGGGTTTTATAAGAAGAAGAAAATATTAAACTTAACACACTGTTTAGTTGTTTTCAATTTTCAGTTCTTAAGCAGATTTTCAGTTCCCTGAAAATTGAACATCAACAAGCAGCATTAAGGTTATAATTTTTTTCTTCTTCTAATAAAGAACTTGTACAAATGGAATATAAAACCTGAGAGTGCACTCTATCAACCAGTTAAAACCTTCTGAAACCATATAAACAATGCATAAACATTGAAAGAAAGGCATGTATCAGAAAAAAAGGTTGACTAAGAGAAGGAGAGAACAAGAAACAAAACATGGGTATTGACAACAACATAATTATTCCAACCTCAAAGACAACTGCATTTAACTGCTCTGCCATCACAGTTTAGCCCATAAAAGACAATTCCGATTTATAAACTACCCTTACTTTCAAAATCTGAATACCTAAGCAATGTGGGACTAAAAACAACTTTCAGTAATGAAGGATTCATGATATATAACGAACCTCCATGCTCTGACACGCAAGATCAAACGCGGTCTGATTGAAGGGTTTAACAGCGACGAGATCGTAGGTCTTCAAAATAGGGTTCCCCGAATTGAGGGCCTGAGCCTGGCAAGAGCTATCGACGCAAACGGTAAGGCGCGTGTACTGACGGAAGGGAGTGGAGAGTGGAATTCCGAGGAGGGAGCGGTGAAGATTAGCGGAGAGGGTGAGAGAGGGAAGCACGTTGAGGAGAGAGGAGAGGCTGAGAGGGGGAATGGAGCAACGGTGCTGATCGGACATGACGCCTTTGATCGTGCGGTTGTAAGCGATTCCACTGTAACCCAACTCCATGGCCTTCACCGCAAGCCTGGTGCGGTTGCTTTGTTCGGCGACTTTGGTGGTGGGTGACGATTGGGGATAGGGAATGTTGAGATCGAAGTAACCCATGGTTGTTGTCGGCGGCGACGCATACACAGGGTTTATGATTCAGAGAGGGTTTTGTTTTGCCACCGTAATATAGGATTTTGATTTTGATTTTGAGTGTTCTGAAAAATTATGTGTTTTTCCTTTTTTACATGGTAATATATATCTTATATCCATTCCATTTAATATATTCGATATGATTCGTTTGATGAGTTTATCAATAATTTATTTAAACATATCTTTTATGTATTATGAGATTGGTTTGGAAAATTTACAAAATTATAAGATATTTTTAATTTATTTTCTAAACTCTACAACTAATTTATATAAAGTTTATGAAAAAACTCATCTTTTTTTTATATACATGTAATTTTTTATTAAAAATAATTATTGTAGAAAAAATATGCAAAGGATGAGATAAAATTGTAAAAACATATATTTTAAGAAATACAAGTTTAAACAAATAATTATATTGAGAAATAGATATATTCAAAAAATATTATTTTAGAAAACTAATTATATTAAAAAATAATTATTTATAAAAGTAGCTATTTTAAGAACTAATTAATTGAAAAAATAAAAATGAGAACTTTTAATTTGTTAGAAAATTAAATATTTATATAAGTAATTATTTATTTTTGTATTGAATTATAAAAATATAATATTAATGACTATTTATTTATAACTAGAATGCAGATTAAGTAGATGTAAATGTAAAAAATGTAAACAAAAATCCTATATTAAAAAATATTCTAAGCCAATTTTCAATTTTTTTATTTACACAATTTTAAAATTTGTTTTCAATGATACACACAATTAATAAAATAATTATGGTAATAACAATATGGAAAAAAAAAATTAAGAAATAATGTTCTTTATAAAAAAATATTTTTATAAATGATTACTTTTTTTTTTAATAACTATTACATTTATAAATATTTTAATTTTTATATTTATTATTCACAAATCAATAATTTAAATTGTATCAAACATTCTTCACTATTTTTTTAAAAAGAATCTTCCCTTCTTTTTGTATAAAAATTTAAAAAAAAATATTTTCAAACTTGTAAATATTAAGTTTGTTAACAACTTTTTCTTATTTACATAATTTTTTAAATAATTATTATAAAAAATACATCTAACTATTATAATACATATTCTACATGTTTCTGTACAGACTTAGAGATTTTCAAAACATTCCTAATACATGATTAGGACTTATGAAAATACAAATATTTATAATATAAGGTTCAAAAGAATATCCTAAAGCTCTCCAAAACCTCGAACACATGTATGATCATATGTTCGTGTACATATAGTACTATCATCGCAGTTCACAACACAACAAGGATAAGCTAGTTAAAATAAAATTTTATAATATACACAATTAAATCAAAAGAGGAAACTATATTACATGGATCAATTTCTCAATTATTCATTTTTTTTTCAAATCCTAACATAAAAAATCACATATATCTCACAATGATCTACACATTCAAGATATTCAACAAACAAAATAACATTTGACGCCTTCCGGAAGACCCGTATTAAGTAAGTCATACCAAAAACTAACACATAATCCAAAGATTATCAACGAATCCAACAAAAATGATCAGAGTAAGTTCAATACAACACAAGTCGTGCATATGTCACGGTGTGCATTAACTCCCCTATCAGCTTCTCACTACATGATATCTTAGTCTATGTGACTTAGATGATTAGTGAAGTTCGGAGATCTCTATTACCACACAGACATCAATACTTAATATACAACAAACATCAGTCCCTGCATTATCCGAAATGTATGAGTTGATAAAAAAAATCTGAAATGTATGTATCATTCAAAACGCGATCCACAATATTTAAAATCTTATTTAACATAAAAAAATAACATTTAAATACTAAATATTCAAAATATAATATTTTTACAAGTTTAAATAAAATACAAACAAACAACACAATGTATAAACACACAACATCATTGCAAGAGAAATTGAATAATGGGACCACGTCCCCTCCACATCCAGATCTTCTAGTCTAGGGAGTTATTAAAAACTAAAGTTAACTTCCATTACCTTAATTGTTTGTTTTCCAAGCAACTTCTAGAATTTTATCCTCTCAGTCTGGATAAGTTATAAAATTTAAGGACCTAATGCAAGTTATCTAAACATAACATAACATAAATTCAGTATATAGTAAAATAAGTTGAGAGGATTAATCTTCTCTGTTAGAATTAGTCAATCTAACACATCTGTAGAAGTGGAACACGTTTGTAGAAGTTGAACAAGTCTTAGCTTAAGAATAGCGTTAGTTGGTTAGTTGCCTTAAGAATCGGATCATGGATTCAACTCTGTATGCAATCAGTTACCTTTTTTTGAATATAAATACAATACGTCCTCCACACAGAGAGGTACGGTTAACAAACTTTTGTTATGGTATCAGAGCACTAGAGATCCACGAGATCCATCTTTTATGCTGCTAACCATGTCGAACTCCCTTCAAATCAATACAATGTCTTCACCATCAATCAGCCAAGTGATTAATGTTAAACTCACACAAGAAAATTATTTGTTGTGGTCTGCTCAAATCCTTCCCTACTTACGTAGTCAGGGGCTGGTTGGGTTTGTGGATGGATCCATGCCACCACCAAACCAAACGATTGTTGTTGAGTCAAGTGAAGAAATAGGGAGCCGCAAAATTATTGTTAATCCTGAATTCACAGTCTGGTACCCCCAGGACCAGCTGGTACTCAGTCTCATCAACTCATCGGTTACCGAGGAAGTTCTCAGCACGGTGGTTGGAATCACCACTGCACGAGAAGCCTGGGCTACGCTAGAGCGGAAATTTGCCTCCACATCTCGAGCACGAGCAATGCAGATCCGTATGGAACTCTCCACGATCCAAAAGAAGGACATGACAATTGCTGACTATTTTCGAAAG
>Ga0123342_1002149_pt1 | contig 33014 bp, 10 predicted proteins | sample Turbeawhitnodule_FD_89960 | JGI IMG/M metagenome (GOLD analysis project Ga0123342, IMG submission 89960) | Root nodule microbial communities of legume samples collected from Mexico - Turtle bean Mexico white nodule | ecosystem: Host-associated > Plants > Roots > Nodule | place: Mexico: Nepantla... | reverse complement strand
TTAAATATTTTATAATAAGTTGCAACTTTGGTATGACGTGTGTTTGATATTTACAATATTTATTAAATGTAAATATATAAATGTATATACGTTTAAGATGTAATATGTTATTTTGTGTATGAATAACTCAACATTTATTTCATGAATTTAATTAAGTGACATAGCTTTTTAAAATTTATTAAAAGTTTAAATATGTTTTTAATTATCCAAATTGGTTACATATTGTTTCTTTTTGGTGATTCGATTAAAAATTTTCATAGATGAGTAACACGATGAATTTGATTTAAATAAAGGAGTTTTGATTGGTGTTAGTTTATTACACTTTTGAGTGAGATTTTACAAAGTAGGAGTAAAATAGGAAATATCACAATAAAATAGAAGACCAAAACAAATAGTTTCCACAATTTAGAAGAAAAAAGACATTTAAGTATTTGATAAATTTTCAAAAAATTATGACACTTAATTAAATATATATATATATATATAAAATACTAAGAAGATAATAGTTTTCCACATCATCATGACTAATGTAGTTTAATATCAAGAACTAAAAATAACATTTCATAAAATTGAAAAACTAAAAAAATGAATTTTTTTAATTGAAGGACAAAGGAAATAGTATAATCAATTTATAAATTTGAAACTTAAAAACAAATTTAAAATTTAGGAGACCAAAATCAAAATTATTCAAAAAAATTAGACTATAAACATAATTAAGCAAAAATATACTATTTTGTTCTATGATTACACGTGTGCATGTATACGTCTATTTTTTTTAAATGTCTTTAATTTCTCTCCTACATGATGGAAACATGTTTTTGAAAGAAAAATCAATAATTACGAAATGCAATTCAAATATTTTTTATATCAATATCTCATTAAAATTGTGTATGTATATCAAAGTTATGTATAAATGTAAATATATTTATAGGTACATATAATTTTGTAAAAAAAACAATTTAAAATTAAAAAAAAAGTGTTCTCTACTCCCTTTTTATTTACAGTATTTTGTATGCCAAATTACACAAAAATATATGATGTAGTAGGTAGGCCAATTCTTGCATTTATGCAGTGAGTGTGAGGCAACACTGATGCATTCCAGCTACATTGGGACCTCTCCTTCATTCTTTAAGGCAGAGTGAGTTAGTAGCAACAAATTTATCAGCAGAGTGACTTTGATCTAAAGTTGTTTCCATCAAACACTGATAGCATCATCAATGCATCACTTGAAAGTTCAAGATATTGATCAAAGTCAGAACATCCTATAATTGAACTTGCACTCCATGGATGGGGTTGAACATGTGCAGCATTCTTGTATTTATCAAATGTCCATTTAATTATCTGAATAGGAACACAAAACACAATTTAGCTTTAAAAATATGGTAATCATGAACCAAGAAGACCTTTTATTCAAGGTACACTAGTTGGTAAATTTATGAAAACCAACCAAAGACCACACCTGGGATGAATAAGAGCTAACAGCTCCAGAAGCCAAAGAATAACAGAAGCAACTGCACACATGCCTGCCTCCAAAGCATCCAATCCAGTAGTTCAAAGACTAGCGGACTGCAGAACCAATTACTCTTCTCTGCTCTTTAGCTCTATCATAGGATCCTTTTCAGCTTTCTCACATCTGAATCAGAATCCATGAATAATCCAACTAACTGATAAGGTGGAGAAGAATCCAATTCCATTTTGACTAGCATGCAAAATATATATCCCAATGCATTTTCTCTGACATTGATTAGTGTTGTAGGCTTGCTGCAATTTTGCCCCTCTCCCATCCCATGGGATAGCCAGCAAGGGGCGAAGAAGTGATTAAAGTAGGCCAAAATAAATCAGTGAGGGCACATTATTATGTAGAGGACCTTTCCTCAATATGATAAGTGAACTGCCAAAAACTGAAGAAATAACCTTGGGGTCCTGATACTCATGTCAGGCAAAGTTTCCTCTTATGTTCGTGGGAATTGGGAAGGTATTGGACCTTTTTCATGGCTAATGACTGCGAACCTCTTTATTGTTACTGGCAGCTGTCTCAGGCTTCAAAGCATTGATATTCAACATCTTTGTGCATGCCAGCTTCAAAGCATTGAGATTCAACATATTTAATGCATGCAGTACTAGTGCAAAAGGTTGGGAATAATAATCATTCATTGATTTACTCTTCATAAGATGATTGTCTGAAGATAATTTGTGATGTCCCTTTGCTGTTTACTGAGATCAAGAAGATTAATAGCATTCGGAAAACAATATAAATGTCTTCTTTAAAATCTATGTAGATCACATTATATACACATGACTGAAAATTGCTTGACTTCTTTAATCTGTAAAATTTCCTGATGCATGGGAATTTTCTCGGTCTCTATCTTGCTATAACCTTTAGATCTTTATCAGGTTGTTCAGAAAACTTGGAGTCTTCAATGGAGGTCTGTAAAATAACTGAGGCCTCTGAGAGCCTTCCCTGATATAGGTATTTGTCTAATGTCAGGGAATATTTCACAGCAGTTTGAAGTTCAATCTTACTTAGATCACAGGATATAATATTTCTCCATTCTTTTGATTTTCCCTTTTGGCATAAGCCATGTAGCAGAGCAGTGAAACATACAGAATCTACAAGAAATCCCTTATTCAGCATCTTAGTTTGCAATAATAGGGCAGTGTCAACCATTCCGTGTTTACAAAGACAAACAATAATAGAATTATAAGCAGCAATCACTGGTTCCCGTTCATCCAAAATCATCATTGTGAAGAAATCCAGAACCAATGACCTCTCATTTTCCTTAGAATCATTTTTCTCAACAATAACCGGAGTAGGTGCAGTATTTGTTAAACCATTTATCAGGTAATGGAATGTAGCATCGTTTGGAAGACAACCGTTCATCAGCATTAGCTCAAAAATGGACGTTGCTTTCTCAGGTCTACCGGCCTTAAAGAAACCCCCAACTAGTGTAGTGTAGGTGACAACATTAGGCTCCAAATTGAAAGATTTCATCCCTCCGAAAACTTTCTCAGCTCTGATCATATCTGCTTTCTTACAGAACCCATTGATTAAAGAGGTGTAGGTGATCACATTTGGCTTGAATTTATGTTTCATCATTTGTCCAAACATCTTGAGGGCACTACTCATGTCATGTTGTTTTACATATCCATCTATAACTGTGGAATACGTATATTCATCTGGAGTATGATGCACCTTTTTCATCTTATTTAAGCACGACAGAGCATCTGTCATCTTTCCGAATTTACAGAAGCCTTTGATCATGGCATTATACCCTACAACACCAGGGTCCATACCCTTTCCGATTATGACTTCAAAAAGCTTAATTGCCTCATCAAGTTCACCACTTCTAATAAACCCGTCTATCAGGGTGGCATAAACATATGCATCAGGTTTAACATTTCGATCAAGCATTTCTGAAAGTAGTAGTTTCGTGGCAGAAAACCTCCCTTTCTTGCAGAGACCGCTCATCAAAACATTGTAAATTTGAGCATCAGGAAATACACCCTTCTCCATCATTTTCTCTTTGACCATCAGTGCAACATCAATTTCCCCAGCAACGACAACTCCATGTATAAAAGCTCCATAAGAAACCAAGTCTGGTTTTTCTCCCAGTTCAGCAACCCTAAAAAGCATACTTGATGCCTTAGCATAATCCCCTTGTTTGCAATAAGCATGCATGAGGGGTGTATAACTAAACTTATTAGGCAGCAATCCCCTTTCTTTCGCCTTTTCTATGAGTTCACCAGCTTCTTTAGTCCTTCCACTCCTACATGAAAAGTTAATCATAACATTGTAAGTTGTAATATCTGGCTCACAACCCATCGCAGCCATCCTTCTCATCGTCTCAGCTGCTTTGGCTACCAAACCATGCTTGTATTCTGCATCAATAATATTATTAAAAACTTTCACATTCATATTCAATCCCCTTGCAGCCATTTCTGTCAGAAATTGATCAACTGCTTCAAACTCCCCCACCTTACAAAATCCATTAATTAAAGCCCCGTAAGTTTCTACTGTTGGCAAAACCCCCTTCATTTTCAACTCCTTGAGAGCTCTAGTTGCACATTGGAGATCACCCTTCTGGCAATAACCATTAATAATTATATTATAAAACACCACATATGGCACACAACTCTTTCCCCATCTATCCTTAATCAACCTCCAACCCTCCTCAATTTTCCCCGAGTTGCACAGGCCCTTCACCACTATGGAGGTGCTATAGTTATCCACAGCAGCACCAGTGCCATCATCTGTTTGAAGCATTTCATCATACAGCTGAAGCGCAACATCGACTTTCCCGCTCTTGACCAACCCATTCAGCAACGAATTGCAAGCGACAACACTGGGAAAACAACTATGCATCTCACGCACTGCATGGAATAACTGGAGAGCCCTATCAACCGACCCACATTCTGCATATGCAAGAATCAAAGCGCTGAATGCTGCACGGGTAGGGATCAAGTGTTGAACTTTCATGCTTTCCAACACCAACTCGATCTCCGAGAACACTCTGAACCTGGACAAGAGCTTCAGAAGAGAAGAATGGGCGACCCCATCGAGAGAACAAGAGAAGGGTCGGGTGGAAACCCAGTCGAAGAACTTGAGAGCGAGTTCCGGGTCGTGGATTCGGTCGATGACGAAATGGGCAATGTCGGAAACAACAACGTGAGATTGAGCTAAGCGAGATTGTAGGGATTCCTCAGATTGGTGGGATTTAAGGATTCGGATGACGTCAGAGACGAGGTTGTTGATGCGGGGTGGCAAAGAGGAAGAAGTTTTGGGGCGGTGACGAGGTTTGATTCGAGAAAGAATGGCTTTGGACATTGTTGAGTTTGAAAGAGAAGAAGAAGAAGAAGAAGAAGAAGAAAGGGTTTCATGGAAAAGTTTCAATCATTTCTCAGTTACATCTTCTTCATCTTCCTATTACCAGAGACTCATAATAATTCTTCAATTTTCTATTAGTTTATATTCAAACTAAATCAGATTTATTTTTTATAAAAAATATTGAGAAAACTTTAATCTCTAGTATCTCAGTGTTAAATCAGTTCCCAAAATTAAAAAATAAGAATTTATTTAAATACGTAATATTAGCCTTCAAGAATAATATTAGGATAAAATAAAAGAAAAAAATATAAATATTATTCCAACCTCAAATACATTAAGATACACCAAAATAATTATTTATTTTTAAAATTTAAAATTCTATCACAATTTTTTATTAAATTTATTATGAGTTAACAAAAGAAAATGTATTTAAAATTTAAGATATATAAAATAGTTGAACATATCAAACTAAATACAATTCTAAAATTTTGAAAGACTTATTTTGTTTTTTTTTCTTCTTCTTAATTTCAAAAGATTAATATAATATCCCGATATTCTTTCAAAACTGAATATGTCCTTACAAAGTAATATTTAAAATATTTCTTTATATTCACATAAAAACATAGTCATCTGAAAAGTGAAAGTATATTTTTAAATATAAATTGAAAATTGAAAATTCACATATCTTTAATTTACATTTCAACAATTGAATCACTTGGGAAACCTCCCTGAAATATGTTACATGAAATGTAGCACCAATGATACACTCACTCTCAATAATTGTTAAATAATTTTAGGTTTAATTACCTTTTTCATCCCTATATTTATAACCAATAGTCAATTTGGTACAGTGGTTTTTAAAAAATTCAATTTGGTCCCTAAGTTTTTTAAAATGTATTTAAAATGGTATTTTCTATTAAATATCACCAAACGGCATTAAGTTGGATTGCTCCCCTAGTTGGATTCTGTGGTGCGCTTCCCTTCTTCGATTCCATTCGGAGGTGTGCTCCCCTCATTCGTTTCTACAAAATCCAACCAGGGGAACAATCCTCGTATTAGAAACCCTAAATCAGAAATTCGAAATCCCCAATTTGAATAACCTAAACCCTAATTCAGTATTCACTAAAGTAATGTAAGCACCATCTTACAGGTGTCTGTCACATAAGCACCACTTAACGCCGTTTGGTGATATTTAACATAAAGGACCATTTTGAATACATTTTAAAAAACTTAGGGACCAAATTGATTTTTTTAAAAATCACTGTACTAAATTGACTATTGATTATAAATATAGGGACGAAAAAAATAATTAAACCATAATTTTACTCTAAAACTCACTAATGAGCTAAAAGTTTACATCGTATAAATAAAAATTAATTATAATATATATATTATAATAGTCTCATGGAAAGTAAAGTCTATAAATAACACGTAGAAACATTTAATTTAAAGAATCATTTGATTAAATATTCATTAATATTCAAATTTCAAAAGATTTAACACGAATTAAATTATGCATTTTCCTTTTTTATTATTTTCACAGACGAATTAAAATTCAAAATGGAATGAAAATGCGGTTATTACATTGTCTTTAGGAGGTATTAAAATATTTCTGGAATAATTTTGGAAGAATTATTTTCATTCTTCGACCTTTATTTTTTATTTTGATTATCATGATGATTAGCTCATCTATAACCGTTAAAAAAATGATGAAGATGGAAATTAAATAGAAATTTCTTCATTGTTTTAAGTGTCAAAACTAAAAATTAAAAGTAACAATTAAAAATAATGTCGTGATTACAAAAATATCAATAAATGTTGGTAGTCAGCCATTCAAGTCTTTTAATTATTATAAAAATAAAAGACAAATACATGCTGGATATTTTTGCATTTATCAAAAGATCTGTTAACTGAATTCTTGATTTGAAAAAACTAAAACGTATGCTTGGCCAAATAATAATTGCTGATTTCTTTTTGTTTTATTTTTACATTTTTTAACATGTAAGTAAATAAATCATATCACAAGCTTTTTCTTTCTATCAGAAAAAAGATTAAAATATGGCGTACATCCCCATTGTTCCCAGTCTGAATGATAAAAGATTGGCACTAAGATTAATATCTCCTTTTGGTATATATTTGGTAAGTTGAATTGGTGGATTTCAAAAATATATTTCTTTAATATTTTGCATTATATAATTTTTTTTTCTAAATTCATAGTCTAATTAGACTCCTAATTACATCATCCGAATGATATTTCTATACGAGACTTACTTTCAGATTAAGTAATCCAATTTTTTTTTTAATATAAAATTCACTTTCAAATTATGTAATTCAAAAGAAATGCATTTTCAGATTACATAATCTGGAAGTTTTTTCTAAATATAAAATTAACTTCTGGATTATATGATCCATGGACTTATCTCAAATCAAAAAAAATTCTAAATTTTGTAAATCTAAAAACAATACCGTATCCAAAAACATCTTCCTCATTATGTATAGAAATAACACAAAAAAAGATAAAAAGATATTTCCAAATTTAGTATAGGGTGGCACAAAGTACATGGTATGATCAGGCTGAGTAACCCAAGGGAAATCCGTGATCATACTAAAAAGGGGTGAAAGCTACAAATAACCAACTACAAAAATCCAATAACCCCCACAAATATTATATTAGCTTCGTTTAGGATCGATCAAGATAAAAATTTCAATAATTATATTAGATTCGTAAAGCATGGGCAAGCTAAAAAATTTCGCAAAGAACTAAGCAGCCTTTTATGAACATAGACAGCAGGTGACATTGTGGATAAGGAACTGCACCAAAGTAGAAGAATATAAAGGAGGGGGGCGGTGGGGTTCGATCAGATGCCAACTCATCAAGGTAAATATCAAAATTCAACTATTTTTGCATTAATTCTTAACATTATATAGTCCTCCATACTATGAATGGTACAAAATGACACCTTCAAGAAAACCATGATGTCTGCTCATACTACCATATCATTTAATCTTTTGAAGTTATCACGAGCAACCCCAAAGCACCAATGAGAATATACTGCAAAGATGAGACAGCTTTAGAATACTTCACACTTGCTTCAACTTAAAATATGTCATGCATCTTGAAAATGGTCATTTTATGGCAGCGCAGAGTAAAATATCATCCATTGTTTTGCATAAATCAGCATCACAACAAAACTATTAAGTTTCAAACCGTAAACACCCTACACGAGCTAGATGAACACAATAGATTGGCACAGAAAACAAACCTTGATAATAGGCTTTTCAGTCATAATTATGGTCACCCAGCCCACGTAAGGTAAGAACCTGCCATTGACAATACAGACAATTTTTAGAGTACCAGAAAATTACTTACCAATTGAAATGCTTCATAATATTAAATGTCAAACTGTTGGTATCATTACGGGATAAAGTAGGATTAACACTAAGGATGATGCTCATATTCAAGAGCTTATTGGGTGTAAATTGCGCACATTGTTAGATACTATGCTCCCCTAGTGCATTTAGCATGTAGCCAAAAAAAGCCTACTTCGTTGATGTCACACATCTCTCTCTCTTATTATAGTTGGAGACTTGAAACATATAACCTAAATATTATAAATAACTTTGTGTGGTTGCCACAACAAGTGAGTGTGGCTATAACAAAGCAGGTTTAGAAAACAGTTATACAATAAGTGGAGCAAGTGTAACTAAACAAAATACCATACCCGACAGCTCTACCCATTATGTGGTGCCTTTGCAGCCAAAGCTGACCATGAGCATACAATAGCCTGTCATCCCCATAATTGTTGTCTCCTGCCAAAGACAACAAAATAAATCAAGGGAGAGCACTGCATTATGAAATAGAATACTAGAGAAAATAATGAATTTCAAAATTTGCACTCTAGTAGGTGTAGTACAAGAGAGATCCCAACAATAGACTGAACTAAAACACTTCAAGCATTTCTCACAAAATAGAGAATGGGTCCATTTCTTTTACTGGAAAATTCATTCAATAATAATGTGTTAGAAAAAGTGTGTTGCAAGCATCACTAGTATTTCTGTAAAATGGAGGACCAAAAAATCAATATAGCCAACATTTCCATTAAGTAATCTAGTCATGAACCAGACATTACCTTTTGTGAGAACATCAACCTCTCCAGTATCTTCCCTTTCATGTACCTACAGAATGATCAAGTATTGAGACTCTAAAACAGGGCAACCATAATTATCATAAATTTCAGAAAGCATAGAGAATGCTAAACCAGAGAGTTCGTGTTTTAGAAAACATATAGAATTTAAACAAGTGAATATGTAAGTGTGCGTGAACATGTGTGCACTTGAGGGATTGAAGAGTTTCTTGCTGGAAAGAAGGATAAATCCAACTAATCAATCTTATGAATTATCCAGAGATTCTTGATGTTCTCCATTTTTCAGTGACAATAAGTTGATAAAACTAGTTTAAGCAACAAGAGAAGGGCAGTGATTGAAGGAGGAAAGTAGGCGTGTTTTAGAAAGCATACTGTTAAACTAGTGAATATGCATGTGTGTTTGGAGATTCAGGAAGTTTCCTTTTGCAAGGAATGATAGTCCCAAGTAATCGATGATATTCATATCCATTACCCTGAGATTATGATCCTCTCAGGTTTTCACAATGTTGTCAATGGAAATAACTAAGTAGTTCAATCACGCAACAAAAGAGGGGCAGAGAGTGAAGGAGGAAAGTTCTAATGGCAATCTACATTGATGTTCCTTATGCTTCAAAGATTACGTCAATAGATTAAAATAAGGAGAACCACAAACTGATGGCACATATGTCGATAAAACCCAGGTTAGGATTTGGTTCGTAGTCACATCACATCAAACTGAATAAGCACAGCACTTCAGCAACACACTTATGAAATGGATCTCCCCATGTAATGCTGTGAACCGATTTTCCCTAATTTTCCATCCAAAAATCAATTTAAGTGTCTCAGAGGTGCTTACCTTAATTACACGATGAACAATTGGAATCTCACGCCCCTAAATAAATAAAAAAATACATGTCAATAAAGTATCTCATTTACGTCAATAATGACAGGAAAGTGGTGAGCAGAAAACAGAGAATCAAACTATGAATATAACTAACAAGACTAAGCAAACCTATTATTCTGAGTTAAGCCATTCACAATGGTACTCATACAATATTTTTTATAGATTGATTCTGATAAATACAAATTAGCTAGGCAATATATAAAGAAACAACCCAAGAGAGAACTTACATCCACATTAAACACAACAATCTCCCCCGCCCGAATTGGATCTTTACTCATGTGCAGGAATAAGATGTCTCCCTGCACATTAGCCGCATTTGTTAAAACCACAAAGTAGCAGACAAATTAAGCTCACAAGAATAGTTTACATATATACACAGCTTCTCTCTCATTGAAATATATCCGGAATCAAGAGTACAAGAAACACAAAAATACTATTAATGGTAAAAAAAAAAAAAAAAACAGAAGCATTCCTGCATAAGACCGACTCACCCGCTTGAATCCTGGTTCCATGCTTCCAGAAAGAACAACAACAACAGGAGATTCACTGCCAGTAATGCACATCAATGCCTTCCATATTATCAACGCAGACGTAACAATCATGCCTGAGTCAAAACATAAATTACCTTGGTAAATAAAAACCCTACATATAGACCAAGAAAACCACATTGTCGACGGTACTTGTGATTAAACACTATAGCCTATATAGAGTCATCAACCAAATGTTGAATTACTGTCTGCAGCATATACATATATAAACTTTGAGTATGATAGAGGAATCATATAAAGTACGGAAGACAAACACAATCCCTATGTTGTCTGCATAATCGAATTACAATAAATCATATTGATCCTCATAATCTATAACCTGGCAGTGTGACAGTGAGAGTGAGAGCCGCTAAAGATAAACCCCTAAAGACATCCATGCTCGCGTAATGCTCTTGCAAATGCTAACAGTGAAAAAATTGGCAATCGGAGTTGATTATAAAAACCCTAAAAAAGTGGGGAGTGAAGAATTTGGTTGCAGAAGTTGCAATTTGGATTGATTTTGGAGTGTAGGCACAGGAAATTGAGGGTAGATAAAATGAAAAATTGAAACGGAAAAAGAGAGAGGAGAAGAAGAACGAACCGAGGCTAACGGCCTGGGTGAGAACCTGCCGGATCTGAAGAGATTTGACGGAATCCACAGTCTCTCCGATCCAACCCATTGTTGTTGCTTCTTCTCTTCCCTTCAACGCAGAACGAAGAACGAACGCAAAACGCAGAACGCAGAACGCGAAACGCAGAAGTCTATGGTTGCTGCTGCAAGTCCCAACTTCACTGCAACACCAAGGCGTAACTCTCCTTTTTGTTTTCCCCCGTTTGCAAGAGGATATTTTATTATGGATTTAATTTTAATCATGTAGGTCATTTAATATTACGAATAATATTTTTAAATATTTATTTAGATTTTAAGTATATATTATATTTCAAATTTATAATAAATAATCTTTATTGCCGTATCATATTATTTTTATTACATTCGAAACATGTTGAAGTTAAAGCTAGAATTAACATAATAAATAATAAATTAATTAAAATAGAAAAATAGTTAAAAGAATTCTCAAGAATACCCTAAACCCTCTAGATTTTATCTTTTTTAAGTCAGAGTTGATAATAATATCATTGGTCGACATGGTCAATAAATAAGGATTTGGTCAAAATCCCTAACTTGTTTATCCCTAATACAATTGCATTAACTTTGATTTTGTGTAAGAGATAAAACCTAAAGATGAAACCTTTTAGGAAGATATAGAGAGAGTTATTTAATGTTCTATTTAAATAAAAATTTAAAATATTAAATTTTTTAAATAAATACAAATTTTAAATATTTAATACCGTATTTAAATAAAAATATAAAATATTCAAAAATTCTAAATTAGTTTAACCTGAATTATTCTCCTTCAAACATCAACATCAATTTTCATGAAACAGTCCTTCAATATTAATTATGCCCTTCAAACATTATTAAAGAAAAAATAACAACATCGATTATCTAAATAGAAAGAGGGTTTCATCCCACAAATTCACACAACACAAATAGAATATTGTAATATTCTATATATGAGCACTGATACAATACAAAAACAAAAATATGTATATATAATTATAAATTATATAAATTTATAAAAAAAATTAAGGATATTTTGTTTTTTTTTCTCTGAGCACTCACTTACATTCAAATTACACTGTCGTGTCACTACTATAATCAAATATTTGCATAGAAAACATTGCAAGTTACCTCTGCTACAAACTTCTTTAAACAAAAGTTTCATGACATCTAAAATCTTATCTACAACAGTTTTTAGACTTATTAGAAACATTTAAATATGAATAAACAATTATTAAAATACAAGTTTTATACAAAATTTCATAACCAAATCTTACAAAAGATTTGACATAATAACACCCACAGAAAAAGATAAATCAGATGAAAATTTCACATGGGAGATTACCTCTATAAAGTTCATGACATTTCTCAATATTTTAAGCAAAGAACTCTACATTTTTTTTTCTTAGAACTCTGAAACATTTCTTCCTACCCATGTTGCATTAATATTTTAAATATTACATGTTCACTTGTAATTTAGCAATTAGTCTTTTTTACAATAACATCCTTAAAAAAATCACTTCAAAATTAACCCTTTTGTTTAAAACTCAATTAAATTGACAAGAGTATGTTTCTGAAGAGTTTATCTGGTTTTTCCTTTTGCAGGGCTTGGTGTTTCTCAGAGTTCAATGGCTCTTCAACTTCCAACACTTTCTGGTTGTGTCAGGAGCTTCAACTCAAGCGTGTGCTCGATGTCTGGTCGGAAATTCAGCACCTTTGCCACTCTGTCACAACCCCGTGGTGACACAACCAACTGGGTTGAAGCAACTTCCAGTTTCTTCGACCAAGACAAGCGACCCATCATGCTGTTTGACGGTAATTAACCCTCTATCGTCTTTTTTCTTCATGCTACCTTTAACAAACAAGTGATTTTTTCTTCCATGCTAAGGTTGAGTGAAAAATCTTTCTTGTGACTCAGGAGTATGCAACTTGTGCAACGGGGGTGTGAAGTTCGTCAGTGATAACGATAGAAATAAGTACATGATCCCTTTTTTCTTTCTCCTTGTGATAATTCCTCCCTTTGATTACTCTCACATTAAAATTTTATCTCCTATAGTTGTATATTGAAGTTGTTTCTTTATGTTCGGGATCTCTAATAGAAATTAGGATATTTTGTTCTTTATAAGTAGGTGCAAACTCATCTTATATTATGAGTGAGTTAGGTTTAATATGGTATCAGAGCCATTTAAACGTGAGAGTTTGTTGGGCCTATCGTGAAACTGTGTTGAGATCCCACGTCGACTAAAGAAAAGTTGATCAGTTATTTTCGTTTGTTTACGCTTTTTTGATGATTGTTAGGACAATTAGATATGAAGCTCTTCAGAGTGAAGCGGGTAAAATGTTGCTTAGGAGATCAGGAAGAGCTCCTGATGACATCTCAAGTGTTGTATTGGTTGAAAAGGACAGGTATGCTATTGAAGGTTCAAAAGCTTTTGTAAAAATTTTAAGGTTTCTTCAACAATTTTCATCACAATAAGATCACCCTTTTTCTGTTAAATTTTCCATTATTTCCTCAACCAAGTTAATGTATATGTGAGGAAACAAGAACTTCATGATTGTAAATTACAAGAAAAAAGAATTAACAGTGGAAACAAATGACTTTTTATTGCATAATGATGTCTAACATGAAAGCTTTTATAAAAAAATTGACTGTCTGGTTGATTCTAGATCGTACATAAAGTCAGAAGCCGTATTGAAGATAATGGAATACATAAACTTGCCATTTCCACAACTAGCAATTCTTCTTCAATTTGTTCCTCTGTAAGTAGTATTTTCCCCTCTTGCTTTGTGGATTTCATGGTGTTCTTTATTTGCTTAAGGGCAACAAGCTTGATGATATATGTCATGGATGATTGCAGGTTTATCAGAGATTTTGTTTATGACAATGTTGCAAACAACCGTTACACGATTTTTGGTCGTTCTGAATCATGTGAAATATAGCATCATCCTGGCATGAGTACATGGGATAATAGCAACCTGCCAAGTTCAAAAAGTGGGGTTCTTTATAGTTGTTGTCAGATCATGTTGTCCTCAAATCTTTTGAAGCTACCATGTACTGCTCTGTATATGAACTTTACTTGTTGTTTTATTTTATAGAAGTAGAGAAGAACATCAATTCATAATTTTTTTTCTGTACCAAATTATGCCACTACATACTCCCAATAGTTTCATAGCTTCATCAGGAATCATTAATTAAGCTGTCTAAATGTGTTCTTCTTATAACTGTTCTTGTTTAACTGTTTGGGGTCTTTGTATGATAAAAAATGTCTCTTTGTTTGACACAATTTATGTTTTTCAGCTTTAACAAAGAATTAAGTTTAACCAAAGACTCAAATCTCCATCATATTAGATAAAAAAAAGGAAGAACTATTCATTGGTTAAGAATCTAGTTGTAGTGAGATCTTGAAATCTTCACAAATATGTTCTTTACCTAAAAGCATGTTAAGATGTATATTGTTCCATTCTGTCTGCATGTTTGTCAAGATTCTAGCTACATTTTCCTTTTTTTTTATAAAAGCTTTCATGTTAGGTATCATTATGCAACTTGATAGCTACATTTTCCATTTGACATTGATTATTTTTCAGTTAATCAAGAATTATTAGGGTTGATACAATGACAAGGTACAGGAAAATAGGAAGCAAAGGACTCTGTCCTTAAAATAAATCTTTAACTACTAAGTGCCAGAAGTGTAAAAATCGTGCAGTAAATTTGCTAGTTTTGTAACTACCAGCTTTAACAAAGAAATAAATTAAATCTAAACCTCGATTTTTCCTTCTTTTCTTCCTTTCTATTGGATGAGATATTAGTTCCGCCACCAAAAAAAGGAAGAACTATATTCATTGTGTTTGGATTCAGTTGTGATAAGATCTACATACAAGCTGATTCTGGAAGTAGAAAACAGAACAGTTTTGAATAAATGATGGTAGTACACTTTAGCACTATTCCACATGGTCTGATAATTAGGAAGTCAACATTCAAGAATTTCTTCTATCCATATAAGAAGCCAAGTTGATACATGTATAGAGTGTCTAATCTCTCAAGAACTGGATTTTGCCCTTTTCTTCTGGATCTAGCATAAACAATCATGTAACTGGGAAGAAGAAAGAATTTCAAACCAAAATTCTCAGCAGTTGCAGCAAATCATGCAGATCTCTTAGGCCAAAGAAAGTGATGGAGCTTTATTTATCTGTTTCTGCAAGACTTTATGTGCTGTTGTAAAAGCTTCTAAAAGGGAAGATTTTCAGTTTGTACATGCAAACTTGAAGAACTGAGTGTGAAATCAGAACCCTTCATCGTGGATAACTTTGTAGGAAGGGATATTTTTGAGCTGTATTTTCTACAAACAGTTTGGCCAGGCCATATGCAAATCTGTGAAGTTGTAGTCATTGAATCAGGCTCATGGATGTTATACAAGGCATGAACATGCATTGTGAAAATTGACATGTAAGAAAACTGTAACCATTTACCCCAGAATTAAAATTATCAGTGACACAAACAGGAAGAAATACTGATAGCATTTGTACTTTGATTTGCGTTTCACATCATATCCTGGAGGAATATATTTGCGATTTACATATCCGTATTGAGGGCGCATTAAAAGGACAAAACCGAGGAAGAATCCTGCCAAGAACCCTCCAACATGAGCTGAATTGTCCACATGAGGTAGAAATCCAACAGCCAAGTTTAGGCCAACAATGATCAAAAGGCTTGCAAGAGCTGCACACTGAAGTAAGTGTTGATTAAAATTTGTCTTTCCTCTTGGAAAAATCAGAACTAATTCTCCCTCTTTGGTGCAAATACAAAATGAACACTTGCGGAAGTAATGAACAGATAAAAGAAAATAGAGCATAAGAGAATAATGAAATGTGAGAAAACTTCCTCAATTTGAGAAGTAAAATCCATGGGACCTAGTACAGGAAATGTCTCCACTATGAAAGTAGGATTACAATATTGGTTTCTCTCACTCTGTGAGGATACCATTTAATCTCACCCAGTAAGGATGGAATACAAAGTCTGACTAGCATCTCACTAGAACAGATAACCACCATAATGGTGAGATTAGAAATCCTAGTGAGATGCTAGAGAGACTTTGTATTTCATCATTCTTGAGTGAAATTAAGTGTTATCCTCCCAGAGTGAGAGAAACAACTACTGTAATCCTACTTTCATAATGAAAACATTTTCTAGATATGTCCTGTGAGTTTTTATTTTTCAAGTTGAGAAGGTTTTCCTACTTGTGATTATTTTATTTTACTTTATTTTCTATTATCTGCTTATTGTTTCCGCAAATGTCCATTTTGTATCTACACCAAAAAATGAAAATTAATTCTGATTTTTCCAACACTAACTGTCTTCCAATGCTGATAGATTATATAAAGTACCTTATTTGCATAGATACTCCAGTTAGTTAGAAGCTCAGAAAGCATGGCTCCCAGAAGACCAAAAAGTGCACCAGATGCACCAACTGACACCGTACTTGATCTAGCTTCTTGCAAATGCAAAATAGATAGCAAACTTCCGCCAATACCAGAAATCATATACAAGAGTCCAATTCTCACTGCCAAATCCACAGAGAAGAATTTAACTAAAGAAAATCATAGAGGTTCAATTCAATCTGTAAAAATATTCATTAGCAAAGACTGAGTTTAGTTGTTGGACTTTTGTGTATTGTCTTGAGAATGTGTTCTTTTGGAGGGTTGATGTAATTGTATATTGACATGTTCTTGTATCTTGTTATGGTATGTTAATGTGGCTGATGTATTGTAATGTTGGTGGTATACCCAACAGATTGGGAGATAAGAAACTTATGTTGTAATTATTTATATAAGGGTTGGAACACTTCTGAAATGTTTCATTTTATTTATTCTTTATTGATAAAAAAAAATTCAGTAGTTACCAAATCCAAATTCTTTCTCAAGCCGAACCCCTATGAAGAGAAGGCTGAACATATTGGCTAGTAAATGCACGACTCCAGCATGAAGAAACATGCAGGAGAAGAAGCGCCATACTTCATATCGTTTCACCACTAGATCCTCTTCAAGTGCCCCTAACAGCCGCAGCCTGCAGAAAGTTAATACAACAGCCCCATTAATGAATGAAGAACCAAGGTGAAACTCAACATTGTTTTATTTTTATTTCTATTTCTACCCCGTGCATCATGCATGCATTGTCAGCAATGGAAAGAGGACACATAATGATAAACTAGGATGATGCAAGCATCCTTGTTTTTTTTAAAAACTTTCATAAACATTATTATGCAACTTGACATCTTAGTTAAACTGACACACCTCAAGTAAATAACAAATCATTTGCTGATGATTCATTCATCCTTATTTCTACCCCGTGCATCATACATCCATTGTTAACGATGGAAAGAGGACACATAATGATAAACTAGGATGATGCATGCATCTTTTTTTTATACAAATTTTCATGTTATGTATAACTATGCAACTTGACATCTCAGTTAAGCTAACACCTCAAGTAATAACAATCATCTGTCTAATGCACGCATCCTTATTTCTACCCGTGTATTATGCATGCATTGTTACCAATGGAAAGAGGACACATAATGATAAACTAGGCATTTGTTTTTATAAAAACTTTCACGTAAGGCATCAACTTGACACATTTCAGTTAAGGTAACACCTCAAGCAACAAAAATCATCTGATGATGCATGCATCCTTAATCAAAGAGAAAATTATTGTTTCATGCAGATGGTTCAATGTGATCCACGATGATGGTGAGGAATGCAGAAAAGCTTTGGGTGAGAGAGGGAGAGAATTATTCTCACGTGCGGATGGCAGGGCCAAGAAGAGGGTTTTCCCTGAAAGGTTGGAAGGAGAACCTGCCCAGATACTTTGTGAAAAGACAAGAGTCGTCGTTTGAGTATGCAGGACAATCATTCTCGTACATGGTATAGACGAAGATGGCAATGTTGGCCAAAAAAATGAGTGGCACCAACCATGAAAACCACAGACGAGGTTGTGGCATGTGGAAAGTAGGTGGTGGCGGTGGGGGGTACCGTGCCGCCTCTATGTCGGACATGTGCGGCGGTCTCTTCCCCATGCTGTTGGGATTGCAGATTGCAACACAGACACAAAAACAGACAATGAAATATGTTGTTGTGTTGGCATGCAACTGCAATAACAACCAATCTACCCACCCTCCTTGCCGTTGGCTAGCCTAGCAGTTAAATTAGGTAACCATGCTTCCTTCTTATAGAATTCGTTACATTATATTATACCATCCATTACATTATATTGCATACCTTCAACTTTTTTCTTTCTCTTATTCTCATTTGCATCTCAATATCTATTTCGGTCTAGTAATTAGTTGGTTGCAAAATAAACACAAAACTCAAAAGTAGGACAACATTTGATTGGCTTAATCACTAATCATACGTATCACTTGACACGTACAGATATATATATATGTATTCAGCATAGTATTTTCACACCCTTATGTTATTGACTAAATATATTATTGTTTTATTTTAAAACATTGAAAAAAATGTGGTTGTGAACAAATATTTGGGATAATATTAAGTATTAGTAGGAAGTGGATTTTAAGTCAATGAGTGGGGGAGATAACTAATATTTTGGTGTATTTTGTAGTTGCACTTTGCAGTGCTTATAGCATTCCAATACGAGCACGGTGCTAGCTGGAATAGGATGTCTAGCTTATGCACTTCTGGGGTGTTTGTTCATTTCTTTATTCTTAGAGATTCTTAATGTGGTTTGGTTTATGTAAAAGGGTTGGGATACCCCTTTTGTATCCCTCTTAATTTACTTGAATGTTGATAAAAAAAAAGTAGATTTGAAAGTTAACTCAACATCATAAAAAATCAGCTTATAAGGTGAGATTTGCATTCACATATATAATGATGAAATATCCTCATCTAATTGAGGTGAGATCTCCAACACACATCCTCACCGAAAGTGACAACTCGTGCGTTGGACAATATATTATCGATGGTCCGATAACGACCCGATACCAAGTGACCTGATAAGTTCAATAAACTCTCAGTAGAATATACTCGAACAAGTATAACTCTATTTTCTTCTGATAATACTATTTAAAACACAAATCTTTTACATGAATGATCAAAAGAAAAAGAAAATGCAACAAACATATATGCCAATTCTGAAGAAGACAACCACAGATGAATTGTTGTGGAAGGGCTACTTGAGCAGACACTTTACGGATGGTTTGGTGTGGGTGGCTGTTCCATGTGCATTATGGCAAAAGGAGAAAACCTTCTTCCCTGGAACTGCAGACGTTATATAAACATGATCAAGCACAATGTTGGAGCATCCCACGTTTTCATCACAGCTCAAATTGATTGCTTTGTCCGTCAATGATGTCCCAACAATTCCTTTGTAAGTTATATCACTTACCTTGATTGATTGAGTCTTTCAAGAGAAACAACATGAAAAAAGTTAGTAAACTTTTGGAGTAAAATGTTAGTTATGACACTATAAGAAATATTAATTGATGTTAGTCTCGAAGTTTTGTGAGTTTTTTGGCGAGACTAACATCAATATTTCTTGTAGTGTGATAAACAGTCAAATTGGTTGGTTATTATCTTCTTGTGGTACCTTGTTTTGGCAGTCCGATCTATGAGGGCAATAAAACTGGTCAATGATAATGGGGTTATTGGCTCGAACAAACTTGATCTTTTCAAACGTGATCCTCCTAGCAAATCCAGCACCACCCTAATGCAAAAAATAGAATACAAAAGTCTATTATATTCAACATGATGATGACAAGTTGCAGAACTTTTGCATGTAACCAAAATATGTTTTAGTAATTAGCATTGTTTTTTTTTATGTGGTCAATTACCTGCCATGTCTTGATTCTTACTCCAGTTAATGTTTCAGTCAAAGTACAATTCTCCACATGCACGTCCTCTACAATGTCGGTCTCTCCACGTGTTCCCAATGATCCAATGCTACAAAAAAAGTGATTTCTTCATCAGAAAGTAGTAAAGGAACATGATACCCTTTGGGGAAGCACACATGTCTCCCAAACAAGTGGGGGATTATATAAAAATTATCATTGATAATTGGATTTGTGGGTCAAAGAATTACATTTTTGTGTAAAAAAAAAAAAACTGAGTGTTCTATATTGTTTCCATCAATTAATGTAAAATCTAGACTTGTTTTCACTATAAAACACTGACACAAACACTGATACGACACGGACACAGAGATACATATAATTTCTAAAGTGTAAGACACGGAAACACAAATCTATATATTTTATAATTATGAATTATATTAATTGACAATAAAGATTTATATGCACGAGAGTATGTTTCAAAAAAAATTTTGGGACAGAAAGATATTTTTCATGACTGGTTCAAAAGGATTTGTTCCTTATTTTTATAATCATAATAAAAAAGGTTATATAATAAGTTTGAGCTTTTTAAAAATTAATGTATTTTTTCTTTTTAAAATTGTGTTAGAACAGTGTTAGGATTGTCAAAAATCCAACAAATATTTTTTGAATTGGACATTTTATTGATACATGTTCTACGAATTTCGTAAAAATGTCGTAGAAATGTCCGTGTTCGATACGTCACGGACACGCCATTTAAGATAAGTGTCCGAATCTCATAAATTTTCACAGAGCTGATATATGAATGTCTTGTCTTACTGAGGAACTACTGAACAAAAGTCTTAGTTATGTGAAACCCAAGCCAAAGCAAAGGGATAATAGGATTTCAAAGCATTAATACACCGAAATACTAACTAACCTGATACCATGGCCTGGACCACATGTTATACCAGATATTGTGATCTTGGAGGATCCAGCACTAATAGCAATGCAATCATCACCTGCAGTTAAACCATCATGCCATTTGTATAACAGCCATAATCATGTTATAGGAAACAGAGAAGTTGAAAGATTTTACCAACAAATTTGGGTGTAAAATTACATGCAAATGTAAAGTTCATTACCTGTTGCAATAGAAGAATTGAGTACTTGAATGTCTCTAGAGCCAGAAATATCAATGCCATCGGTATTAGGACTTGTTCCAGGAGCAACCAGACGCAGGTTAGAGAGGGTGCCTTTCTGGCAGCTAGTTAGAGTCATGTGGCTTCTTGCAGGATTAATGCTTGTATATCCTTTCAGTTGAAGTCGGTTGCATCTGTTGAATGTTACTGCCTGTGCATCCACAAAGATGTGTTTATGCTTATCAAAACAAAATAAGATGAAAATATTTGAGAAAGCAGTGTTGATTTTTCATGTGTGTTGAGAATACAATCTATTTATTAGGTGTAACAAGGAATATGTACAAGGGTGGATTTAGATTTTGGTTCTCAAATGCGTTTTTTCAGTATAAAAAAACTGATTCTAATTTGAAGGAAATCAAAGTTGTCACACTATGCTGATAATATCAGGTAAACCCTAATATCAGGTAAACCCTATGAGGTTTAGACACACTTTTTAAATGGCGTGTTCGTATCAAACAATGACACTCGTAAAAAAGTCATAAAATTTTCAATTGAAAAAATATTTGTTGGATTTTATACATTAATTTAGAGATGGTATGTATCTATGTGCCCGTGTTGTATCAGTATTTGTTCATCTTGTATTAGTATTTGTGTGTTAGTGTATGTGCTAATAAACCTTATGAAAAAAACAACAATGATTGTGACAATAAGCTTGAATCATTATTTAGATAATGAAAGTATCAAGAGATATTACTCACTGTTGGTGGACGGCATGTTGTGCCCTGAAAAAGAAAATAAAAGTCATAAAAATTTGGGCTATATTGTTAAAGAATAGAATGAGGAATTATGTAGTCAAAAGAATAGAGAAAGCAAAACTGAAAAAAAAAAAGAGAAAGAAAAGTAGTAACTATTTACTTACAGGTTGTGAATTTCCTAAGCAAGGTTGTTGCCACCAGATAGAGCCTCGACCATCAATGGACCCTTTTCCACTGATAATTAAACCATCGATGAATGAGAAGCCAAGCCATGTGTTCGTGTGGAATCCAGAATATTCAGATTTTGTCTTTGGTGCAACAATGTTCCCTGAAAGCTGAGGTCCCACAAACACTTCAATTTTACTACGAAAAGTAAACTTTAAACCTAATTCAACCTTATAAAACTGACTTATAAAATGAGGTTTGTACCCATTTATATACTATAAAATATTATAATTCCTAGTCGATGTGAGATCTTCAACATCTGTATCAGAACTTCTTACCACAAGGCAACCCAACCCAAATCATTAATTGATCATACCGACATGTTTGTCTGAGTGTAGTATGCAAGAAGTAAATTTTAAATTCAATTCAACCTTACGAAACATGCCTATAAGATGAGATTTGCGTGAAACTATATATTTATAACTTGATAACAAACTCTCACCTTACAAAATCCGACTTATAAGATAAAATTTGTACTCACTTATATTTACCTGAATGTAGGTATAATTAGATTTGCATGGACCACTGAAGCTAGTAGGCTTGAGCATGAATGTCCTTTTTGCTGGTATGATGAGCTGAGATATGTGTGACTTGCTCTGGCAAACGTCTTTCCATGCCTTCAGAAAGGCCTGTTGAAGATTGTCAGAAAGGCATAATTAACAGGTTTAAAATGGAAGAAACTAATAATTTGTGAAAACTAAAATGATGAGAGATATAATGATTGTAATTTACTGGGGAATCATTGGTTTTTCCATCTCCAACTGCTCCATATTGCAAAACATTGAAAGTAGTTGTTGTGCTGCTCAATCCGGGTGCAATAACACTCAGAATGATCAAAACAGTGAACAAAAATTCCTGCATGAAATGAACATTTTCCATGACAAATAAGACTTTGTTAATAACACTGTAAGAACTTTATGTATACAAATCAAACATATCAGTGAAGTCACTACAGCATATAACAGAATGTGACATTGTGAGATTCTAACCATATTATATCCAAATTTTCAGTGTTCTTGAAGATTCACACACTGATATATGCAATGTACGTACCCAGTTTCTTCTTCTATATATATATATATATATAAGGAGTAGCTATAGAATCTGTGTATTTGAAAGCAGATTTTAGACGTTAAATTGGGGTCATTTTAGTGATAAAGATACGTTGCAGAAAATGAAAGTGCACACAATCTAATTGGAAAACACATGGGTTGTGAAGACTAAGACATTGTTTTTACAGTAAGCACATGAACCAAATGCACCTCTCTACGCTTTCTTCTGAACCAACATTACGAAGCTCCTTCATTTACACTCAATAGTAAACTTTGGTAAATATGTCAAAAGATTGCTAACTTTTGGTTGAAAAAAAACTTATACTTTGATTTCAAACCACGTTCTTGTCCATAAATATATGAAAATATTCTTCAGTATATTCCTTCAAATGAAATATAATTATGGAAAAACAAAAAAATTTCATCAAAATATAATTGGATCTTTAATATTTTTCATGTTAACTCCTACATGTAACTATATAATATATTTCTTAAATGGTGTCCGATGAAAGTGTCTAATTATTTGTTGGATTTCTGACAATTCTAGCAGTGTTCTAATACAATTTAAAAAAATACATTAATTTTCTAAAAATTCTTAATTGTATAAATTTTTATTATGACTATAAAAGTAAGAACAAATCATTTTGAACATCCATCATAAACATTCTTCTGCTATAAACAAAAAACTGAACATTATGTTCGTGTCATATTAGTGTGCGATACATATATTTTTCAAACTGTGAAACTAAATATTTATAACTTAATCTTACAAAAATTGATATATTATAAACTAATTTTATATATTTTAGGATGTAAGATCTGCAATATTAGACTTAATTTATAAGAATATTTACTTATTATATATGGTAATCTATGTTTACAGAAAATAAATATACTTTTTTCAATCACCGTGCATTAAGTGGAAAATAAATCAATTTTTTGTTATTTATAGAATAATATGAAAGATATTATAACGTAAAAATGAATTCTCCTAAGGTTGAACATGCCCAAATCCACGCTTCATTCTAGATTTGGATTTAGGGTTTTGCGTTTTTGCGTTTTGACTTCAATTCAATGATTTAATTTGCACATGGCCATGACGATTGGAATATATTACTTCCTTTTCTATTCAAAATCTTTTTTATGTGTTTTTTAAGAAAAGAAAAATCATATTAAAAAATTACAATTGCTATATATGTGCTTTTCCTAAAAAAAACATAACCTTTTTTTCCTTAATTACTTCTTTTAAAGTTAAAACAATCCATTTCTAAAACAATTAATATAATTTTTTTTAATGAAAGTACTTGTATAAATAAAATATAATTTTGTATAAGTTAGTCAAAATTCATTTTTTATAACTTCCATAATTTGTAAAAATATAAACTAAAAGTCATTTAAAAAAATGAGATGTAGTTTTAATGAAAAATTGTTATTTAGATATAATTTATACTACATCATTTTATTATTTAATTTGTCAACATTGGTGGTTTTACAATAAAAATAGATAAACAAAGTAGAATATAATGAAAATAATATTAAAATTCAATATATAAAAATGAAATGGATAAAAAACAAATAATCCGAAGTTGTATTTGAAATATTAAATTTCATTGAAATTGTATTCAACATGTGTAACTTGTCCAAATTTGAAATAAAAAAAAATTCCATTTCAAGAAATACCAAATGAAATTACACTAACATTAAAAAAAATGTATTTTCTAAAAAAATGCAATAAAAACAAAAATATTGTATTATTTTCTTAAAACAAAATATAATAAAATGAACAATATTATTTTTCTTAAATCAAAATACAACATAATTAATTTATTATATTTGTTCAAATAATAACTAAAATACACTGTATATACTAATCAAATTTAGTATGTATTCTAAAAAAACATTTTTCATATAATAAAAATCATTATAAATTTATTCTTATAGTGTTCTAACATATATTTTTCTCACAATATTACAAAATACCAATCTAAGAATTTCTCGAACATTAATTAAATATTTTTTCTTATATTTCACATCAATCAAACACATAATATCACATGATGACAAAAAGTCTTTTCTCCTTAAAATATTATCTAACTTTTTTTTTCTTTTACTCCTAAACCACTACAAATTCACATCAATATAAGAACACTCTATGCTCTCAAAATAATTTTTTTTTTCAATTTTTTCCATTTAATTTTAACAATAAAACAAAATAATTATAATGAAAATAATAAACTAAAAAAAAAAAGACTTCTCTTACCTTTATTTCCATTGTTTGAATTATAATTTTCTTCAACTTTCTTTTTATTAGCACCAACTCCTTCTTCCTAAATCTTTCTTCAACCTCTTCTCTCGATTTTTGAGTAACTTTTGTTTTTCCTAAATAATTCTGTCACGTATTTATATATATTCAATTCTCTTTTTCTAATAAGATTTTTTTTTTTATTACTCCTCTTAATTTCCGTTATTTGTCTTTAATGTTAGTGATGAATAATTATGTTAATTAAAATTATTTTTAATTGGCATTATTATAGTAAAACTGTCAATTTACCAACTTTATTCCTTCTTTGAAAATATCTACACTTTCTTAATTAAATAATTAAGTTTATATATATATATATATATAGTTTATATATATATATATATATAGTTAATCTTCCCTTTTTTTAACTAAAAATAATTCACACATTATAACAAAAATAAACTAAATATATATAAAAATTAATTTAATATTTTCGTATTTTACTAAGGATCTCTCAACACTTTCTACATAACGAACCAAAATTGAATAAGGTGAAAATTCTTGGATTTTTAATTTATTCGAGATCAATGTTAAAATGGGTAAATATTTATTGCTCTACCTTATAATAGTTTATTTTTAGGTTGAAAGATGCTAGGTCAAAGATCAACATGCATTTTTTTTTTAATTAAAGATGTTAGAACAACACTAGAAAAATCATCAAACTCTAACTAATTTTAGAGTCTAAAATAATTAATTACTATTGGATTAAATTATATACCATTTTATAGATCAAGAAATCATTAGTATGCAAAATAGTTTACGTTATTAAATAAAAATTTATAAAGTAATTTTTAAATTGGTATCTAACCCTTAACTACCAAAGTTTTAACTACTAATATTTTAGATTCTAAATTAATCTCTAAAAGACTAATTGAGACCAATTTATAATCTAAAATATTAGTAACTAAAACCTCGCTAGCTAATTTAGATACCAATTAATAAACTATTTTATAAATTTTTATTAATAATAGAAACCATCTTAGATATAAATATTTTTTTAGTGTCTAAAATAGTATATTTTAGAATCTTATTTAGTTAATACAATTACTAATTTTTTAATTTTTTTTGTCTCTAAATTTGATTATTATGAATTTTTTTTATACTATTTAATGAATTTATTGTAGTGAAAACATTAGTATTATTAGTATTAGACTTTTTGTCCACAAGCATTTATATAAATGTATATAACTTTTATCGTCTTTTTTAGTACAAATCATGCATCTAACTCCTTAATAATGAACCTGGTGGAAATATACTCTTTCTATAATACAAATTATGCATCTAACTCCATAACTGGTTATTAGAAATATAATGTTTATGAACAAAAGATCTTACAAGTTTTCTTACAACAAAATGTCAAGTTTCAAAATACAAATTGTTGCACCTACATCACTTTTTACTCAAAAGCCCAAAAAATTAATGACATTTAATGTAGCATTTATTCTTTTATATAAAATATCAAATGAATTGCATGATAATCTTGACCAAACTATGACTCTAAGAAGAGATAATTGCAGAAAAAAATATCTAACAAGTTGAGGTATAGATTGATTTTCAAAATCACTCAGTGTTTAGGGAAGATAAAGAAGAAGAGAAACAATGTTCTCTTGTGAAAGTCTTAATATTTTCTCAAAAACAAAGCATGAGAATCAAACATCTTTAGTCTCTTGTGTTTATACCAAGTGAGTATTCACTAAAATACTATATTGAGTAATATGAATGGAAAAAGAAGAAAAATAAGAAATTATTATAAAAGTGAGAGATGATTTGAGTATTTTCACCACAAATTTATGATTTATTGAGTGTAAGGGCAAGAAATAGAAAAGAAAAACTGAAAGAACAAATCAGATGTATGCAACAGAGCTCTTCTTTTCTGATACCATCTTAGATTTATTTCTTCAAGATAACACTTTAGCATGTATGATGAAAAGAAGAATATGCAAAGAAGAAAAGAGAAGAAGAAGCAAAGGCAGAGAAAAACAAAAAAAAGGGATTTGATTGAATTGTATCTTATATTACAGAAAGTGATAAACCTTGGCTTATGTACAAAACTGAAAAACAAATATAGAAGTAGAAAAACATCAGACGTATGAACACTTAACTTCATCAGTTGAAGAATTTATTTTAACTTCAATAGATAGATATAAATATGGAATGGAGAAAAATCTCATAACACAACCAATTGTTAGCAAAGATACAGATCAATTTTCAGTATTCATAGCTGAAACAAGGTGTCAATTGAACTAAGCCATATAAGAGAATCCATAGCTGAAAAAAGTGTCACCACTTTATTTCAGTAGGATTCATATGCAGTTAAGAATTCCACAGTATTTTGCATATTGAGGAACTATGTCAAGCATGTGGTGGGCAATTCTCAATGCCAATCAAAGAAAACAAAATATCTACTAAAAGAACAAACCATTGATCCATGCAAAAAACTAAAAAGTCTCTGGAATAAAGTATTAAGTTCATACACGAAACCACAACAAAAGGGTGAATTAAGGTTCATGTTTGGACCTATGATTATTTCATAGTGATGAGAAAGTGAAAATTTGCAGAAAGTTGAGTACTAGTAATAATACTACACTTCACTATTCTGCTGCAGTAGAAGGCAAATAACGGCGACAGTTGTCAAAGCCATACCAAATACCATTAGGTATGTAAGTATTGTAGTAAAATGTAACAGGATTGTAGTTATAGCTGTACACAGTCACTTTCTCTGGAATCCAACCATCGTATCCACTCCTGTATAAATACAGATAGCATGTTTGATACGTACATGGACCGTTTATCTGAAATGTATCCGTAGAGCACCTCTCGAATGTCCCTGATCGAGGATCATCCAATCTTGGCACATAAACCTGATTCATTCATTGATTTATTATCCAACAAAGTTATGTACATATACACTGACACGAACACTGAGAGAGAAATAAGTATAATTTTTAAAATGTAGGATACGGAATATGAATCTATATATTATATAATTATGAATTATATAAATTAACAATAAAAATTTATGTGTATAAGTATGTTTCAGATAAATTTATGGTCTTTTTTTTTTAAGATTTCAGACGTAAACTTATGGTTCGTGTTTCACCCATATAAGTTTAAAGAAAGGATATTAGACCATTAGTTATTTACAGTTAGTTGTTTCAAACTCTTTTCAGTTTCCCCTACACCTCCATTCTTTTACTATGTATATAAACCTTTCTTTTCCTTTTCATAATAATAAGAAATCATCTTTTCCATATTCTGTTTTCTAATATTGACAATAGAAATTTATATATAAGTATATTTCAGTTTTTTTAACAGAAAAATGATTTCATGGTTGGTTTAAAAGAATTTATTTCTTAACTTTATAATCATAATCAAAATGTATTCAATAAATTAGAATTTTTAGAAAAATAAAATTGTGTTAGAATTATCATAAATCTAACATATTTTTTGAATTAGACACTTCATATGGATACGTGTCTTTGTCTTACAAGTACCATACGACTGTTTATATCCGATACATGCATCCGACACGAACACACCAGGCGTGTGCAAAGCTCATAGCAACAAAGTCAGTAATCAGCACCAAATTAACCAGCACACCTCCAATTTGTATTTTCAATTTTCATTGGCCTAATTTCATTTGATGTAATCATAATAGAGAAGGAACCTGATAGCCATAAGCATCACCAAATGAAAGACTAATCTGATCTCTGGTGTAAGAGGGAGAACTGCAGCTGGTTTGGAAGGTCACCGTGTACTTGCAGGAACTAGCAGTGTTCTGCAAAACGCATACACAACAGAACAACCTCAAATTTCACACACAGTAACAAGATCTGCAAAATGCTTCAGTTCAAAATCGAAATCCAAGTACCCTTTCATATTCTCTGGTCTATCAATGTTCCTTCAGTAACAGCCAATACAAACATTGTTTGTAACGAAACTTTGCAAGTAAAAGTAGATGATTTTGAAGATTCAGAGTAAAGGGTATTCAATTTTACTTTCAGAAACATCTGTAAAAGTAAAAAAAGAAAACTTTGTTACCTGCGACTTGGTTTGGTTGACCCTGAAAGATTCATTGGGTTGAGGTTGAGTTTGAAGTTGAGAGAGAGTGAGTAATGGGGTTGCTGCTTGTGAGAAAACAGCGATGAGGCATAGCGTGAGGATGAGAATGAGAGGTTTCATGGTACAATGTTTGAGAGTGTTGTTGGGGAGAGAACGAGGAACACGCTTAATGTTGGACAACTTTTCTTTTATTATCACAGAACAGGGACATTAAGGGGTAGGTGTCAACCATTTAATTTCTACCTATTTAGCAGAATTCGGATATTGATAGTGACACGACATGGAGGATACAGATATGGAAATACGTATAATTTCTAAAATGTAGGACACGGAGACACGAATCTATTTATTATATAATTTTGAATTATATAAATTGAAAATAAATATTTATGTGCAAAAAGTATGTTTGAGATTCTTTTGGAAGTATGAAGATATTTTTCATAACGGGTTCAAAAGAATTTGTTCCTTATTTTTATAATCATAATAAAAATTTATACAATAAATTTGAGTTTTTAAAAATTATTGTATTTATATATTTTAAAATTGTATTAGAATCATGCTAGAATTTTCAAAAATCTAACAAATATATTTTAGTTGAACACTTCACTGATAAGTGTTCTACGAGTGTCAACACCGATAAATGTGTCTGACACGGATACGCCATTTAAAGAGAAGTGTGTCTGACACCGATATGTTTTACAGATTTTTGTTTTTTTAACTGTAAAAAAATTAAACAACTACAAAGTCATAATTTTTTAGATTAATGAATGAGCTATAATAGATTATGTGATCATAAATTGTCTAATAATTTTATTAAAAATAAATTTAAACTTAACTCAATCTTTTAAATTGATTTATAAAAACGTCAAATAGTACAAATTTATATTCTATGAAATGTTCTTATATTTATATAAAATCATTAATACACCTTATCACGGCAAGATCTATTAACTTATGCATAAATAATTTAATAAATTTAAAATATTTTTGTTAAGATAAACTCTGAAATAATCTATCTCTAGTTAATATGAAATTGTAATAGACATTAATTAATTAATATTGATATTCAAATTTTGTGTTTGAAATTTAAAATTAAAATAATATGAATGTGAAAGGTGAAAAAGCCATTTCACAATAAATTCCAGTTTTCTTTTATATTTTTCAAGAACACTTGTACATCAAAACATTTCCCATCACTTTCAATTAATTAAAACAACTTCAATTTTATATAACAATATTTTTTTTATATTTTTATATTAAGTTAAATTTATATTTAATTTAACTTTATAAAATAAAATTTACATCTATTTATATATTATAAAATATTATTATTTTGAATTCATGTGAGATTTCATATTTATATAATAAATAGTAAAATGTAAAATAATTAATTGAGGAATTATTTAAAAAAAAGCATTTGGCAGCAAAGCTTTCCTTACTGTAATAATCTCAACTGGCATTTTTCATATCTGATACTTTCTTCTTCTTTTGTTATTACAAAATTTAAATTTGATATCTTCGTTAAAGGGAAATAAATACGTATTACTAAAATTAACCATCTTTTGTATTTAGGCTTTTAAATTTTTTAATAATTGATTATATGTGAAATATAACAGTAAAAGACAAACTAATTATTAATTAATTTAAACGCCCTTACACGTTCACATTTTTTAATTAACTTTAACTATCAATTTATAGAAAACTATCGCTAAATTTCCATTCGGGGATTTAACTTATATTGACATTATCTTATAAATATTATTGGAAAGGTGTGGAATCACAGTTACAAATTTCATATGTAGTTTTGTGAAATCGAGGAGGAGACTAGTATCTATTTGTTCTTTGAGTGCAGAGTTGTCTGATTACGGTGAAACTATTGTTGTGCATCTGGGCGTGCAGAGTGTGTTTCACAACGTCCAATTGTTAAATTTTTCTCAACTTAAGATGAGCAATGCACCTGCTTAGGTGAATGAGGTTTGGAAACATAGAAACAGGGTAATCTTTATATATGAGAACTATGTAGCATAAACACTAACACAGACAAGGATACAACACAAATATGGACATGGAACTCTTCAAAATGTAGGATATGAGAACACGAATTTATATATTATATAATTATGAATTATATAAATTGACAATAAAGATTATGTGTATAAGTATGTTTCAGTTTTTTTAGCAGAAAAATGTTTTCATAACTAGTTCAAAAAGATTTATTCCTTATTATTCATTTTTTAAAACTGTGGTAGAACCGTACTAGAATTGACAGAAATCTAACAAATATTTTTCGAACTAGACATTTCACCGATATGTATCTTACAAATATCGTACAATGTCTAATATGTGTGTTCGATATGGACAAGTCATTTAAGAGACATGTATGAACCTCATAAATTTTACGATTTTTGTTGTTAATTTTATATAAACTAAAATATATTTAATAATTTCCAGTACAGAGACCAGTCCCTTTTTAAACCGTAAGCAATGAAGAGAAATTATTAGTGCCAACACGAGTTGTTGTTTTAATACTTTTTCTTTTGTGTGAGTGAAATACTCTCTCAATTCCTATTTATCGGTCTTAAGGGAAAAAATTTATATGTTGTTTTAGATTTTCAATAATGTATGTTTATATAATGAAATTTAATTATATAAAAATGATTAAACATTTTATATATACAAATATTGGGAAGAACCGACAATCTTATTTTATTTTTATTATATGCAAAAATCCATCGAATATAATATAATTTGTAAATGAAATTAATGTATAGTTGACAGATATGAAAAAAAAAATATAAAATTCAGATATTGTTAAAAAACTGACATAATTTTTTTTATTTTTGACGAAAAGTGTTGTATTTAATTTGGGCCTCGCCGAACGCGTGGGTTAAAAATAGTTTATATTTAGATGGTGAAGAACTCATCGCAATCCACATGTCAGCGTCAAAAAGAAAGTTTAACCTTTTCAAGCAATTTCTTCCTCCACTCCCTAATTTATTCTTACATTTCCATAAATCTCTTAATTCCAAAATTACCCTTTAACAAAGTTTTTCTTTATTTGTATAATCTATAAATGTTCTAATTATAGAATTTGAAATATAATTTTTAATTTTAAAATTTGAAATATATTTTCAAACCTGTAAAACACTTTTCAAACTCTAGAATTTAAAATGCTGACATCTCCAAGTACTGTGTATACAATATAAACTGACCTGATAAAGATAAAAAAATGTACAAGTAAAACATGTACTGGTCGTCCGTACGATATTTGAAGATTTGGTATCTGATAAACATCAATCAACACGATCAAAATTATTATATAGAAAATTAACTAGACTAATGAATGATTAAACACTGAGTAATACATTCTTAATTATAATAAAAATTCTTAATCCAACCCAATAACAAAGAACTCAGAATAATTATATAAATAGGGACACAGCGTGGGACTATATATTATGGGTGGTCCGGCCCGATAACGGGTGGCACGATAGGTCCAACACAAATACTCGTTAGGATAGGCTCGAAATGGCTCTGATACCATATTACGAAGTGGACTTTAAGCCTAACTCAACCCCATAAAACCGGCTCAATGGGGTGAGGTTTGCACCCACTTATATACTATGAAAGGCTCTCATCTCTAGTCGATGTG